>Ga0233431_1000043_pt1 | contig 295379 bp, 378 predicted proteins | sample SI_118_April2016_FD_179867 | JGI IMG/M metagenome (GOLD analysis project Ga0233431, IMG submission 179867) | Seawater microbial communities from Saanich Inlet, British Columbia, Canada - SI_118_April2016_200_MG | ecosystem: Environmental > Aquatic > Marine > Inlet | place: Canada: British... | reverse complement strand
TAGGTATTAATACTCAATAAAAATTCCAAATTCTTCTAAAATTATTAAAAGAATAAGAAAGACCATCACTTAATGTTTTAACATCTTTCTCAATTTTAGGCAATACTCTTTTTACTGCTTTTTTACTTGCTACTTTTTTTCTAGTTGATTTTTTTCTAGGCACAAATTTAGTAATATCTTTTAGTATATAAACATTACGTTAGTCATGTTTTAGAAAGATTAATATACAAAAAATAAGTTAAAATATACATGGTTTTTGAAAATTTATTGCTTTCTAATTCTGCATCAGGTTTAGTTGGTTCATTTGAAACTGCTGGAGAAACAATTGGATTAAGTTTATCCATTGGAAGAACAGCGTTTACAGGTATCTATTCAGGTTTATCTAAATCAATTCCGGGTCTTGATTTAATATTATTACTAATCATTGTAGTTTATGTAATAGAATCAATCTACAAATTAAAAAGTAGTGGAGAAAGTTTTTTTATTAGATTTTTAAAAACATTATTGATATGGTCTATAGGGTCTTATATTTTATTTGGAAGCCCCGCATTTGCAATAACTATTGCTTTATTTATATTTGTAGGAATCTACTTACTAAAATTAGTTTTCCATATAGGCAAAACAATTGATTTTAAAGTAGGTTCATTAACAAGTAATATCTTTGATAGTAATAATGTTGGATCTGCTATCCAATCATTTGCAGAAAAAAAAATAAATAATGATACCATTTCAACTGAAACCCATCAAAAAACAGATATATTATATAGCATAGCCCAATCATTTCAACAAGAACTCCAATCAAATCCAAATTCTCAACAACTACAAAACTTAAAAATACAATTAGACAATCAACTTACTCAAACATTAGAAAATATAGATAAACAAATAGGATCACATTCTGAAATAAGAAATAATTTAGCTGACATTTCAATAAATCTAGATAAATCACTTGAAGATTTAGATAAAACTAAAAAAGAATATATTCTTGCTAATGTCTCAAAAGATTCAATATATCTTTCTAAAATTGAAGAAATAATTGCCCAATTAAATCAAGCAAATACATCATTGAGTAATAAGTCAACAGAAATAAGTTCAATCATTAACCAAATGGTATCTACCGAAAAGAAATTAAAAGAATTAATACAAAAATTAAGTCAGACCACAAATTACAATGATTATAATATAGGAGTTATAAGTCTAATAAATATGGAACAAGATATGGGGGTATTTATGGGTCCAGGCACAGCTGTTTCTGAAAGTGCTGCAAATTTAACAGAACAAATAGCTAATTTTACAGGAGCTACCGATCCAGTTCTAGTTCAAGCATTTGAAGAAGATAAACAAAAATATTTACAATCATTAATTCAACAATGGGATGCTCAAGCTTCTCAAGACCCAACAAATAAAGGAAGTCTTACAGAAGGTGGACCAAGATCAGAAAATAATTTTATAGGGTGGATAACTAAACAATTAAACAAAGATACAAAATCAATTCAAAAAATGAGTTCTTTTTTTAAGATAGAAGGACAAGTTGAACAATTATGGGCAAATACTAGAACAGCACAAGCGTACCTTAATCAACAACAACAATTCCCAGCAGCAGCTTAATTTAAATTTTTAAAAGTACTAACTAAATCTATAATATATTTACCATCCCCAACCTTGTAAACAACAGGTTTTTTATTGAACATATCAATTAAACTAATCTCATATTGTCCGGGCTTTACTACTCTTATATTTTCCAAATCTAAAATAACAGGTTTGTCTAATTCCTTAACACCCATAATATCGTAAACATCCTGCTCCATTTGAGTTTTCTCATGATCAGATAAATTACTTATTAACTCCGTAGATGATTTTAATGATTCATTTCTTACAAAAAAGAAAAATCTATGACCACAGCTACAACCGGCTAATAATTCCTTTGCGCCATCTTTATACAATTCCCCACACTTCACACATTGATGCATTTCTTAAACCTTTTTCCAAAAAATTCACATTCTTTTTTAACAAACATATTACTTACTTAATCCCAAAATATAAAAAGATTCCTAATGTAAAAATCATTACATTTTCTTTGCAATTGCCCATAAAGAAAGAAAAAATGTTTTCAAGGATTGAGTTACCTCAGGATTATCAATCACTAAAACTGATGGATTTTCACCATTCGTAGATATTAACGATTTATTACCAATAATATCAATAGTTGCAGGAGTCATACCAGGAATGATTCTTATTTCTGAATATTTTAAGTTAGTATAATACTTATAATAATCTGCTTTCTTTTCAGAAAAAATCAATTTACAACTTAATTTAAGTTTAATTCTTTCTTTATGCCATTGTTTCCACAATGCATTGTACTTTTCCTTTCTTGTATTAATAATACCCATTGCAAAAATTTCATCATTTTTTTTAAGATCATACAATGATTCATAAATTGCAGTTTGGTATCCTTTAAATCCCTTGTATAATCTAGTCTCATATGATTCTGATTTTTCCCGTAACCCTAATAAAATAGGTAACTCCTTCTCAATTTGTAATTTGTCTTGTTGAAGTTTTACCTCTTTTTCTTCAATGTAATCTAAAATTCTCTTTGGAGAAGAAGCACTAAAATATTTTGTTTTATTTTTAATAAGATAAGAAGCAAGTCCTTTATTTATTAATTTATCAAGAATTTCATAAATTTTACCACTTGAAATTTCTGCATTTTCTATAATCTTTCCAGTAGTTGTTTCTCCAATTTTTAAAAGAGTTAAATATACTTTTATTTCCCCCTTAGTTAATCCAATTTGTTCTAATAGTTTTTCATTCATTTAGTTATTAGGTTAAAATATTATTTAAGACTTACTAATTACACCTCACCAGGTGGGAGATAATCTTTATATACTGGTGCTTTTTATAACTACTATATAGTTAATAAGGAGGAAACAAAATGAGATTAAAACAAATATTATTGGGATTAGGATTAGTGGCATCTTTAGGAGTATCAAAAGCAAACGCAAATGAAGTTACTTCAAACGATAGTTTGGCTCAAGCAGAACTTAGTGCAAAATGTGATAGCCTAGCAAGTATAGACCAAGGTGCAAATATTTCAGGTAACATAAAATTTATTCATCAAGCAGATTATGGGGAAATTAATCTTTTTGGTAATAAATTACCTTTAGGAATGGACAGTTACTCTTTTTTAGATGTTCATAAAGGAGAAAATGCTGGCCATTTTGGTAAAACAGATCTAGCAAAAGAAGTAAAATTCGGAATTGGACCAGTAGTAAGAACAATCCATGGAAATGAGTTAGCCTCAGATAATGCAATAGGATTTAGAGTACAAGGACCATTACCATTTGATGCATTTGGTTCTGTAAAAGTATTTCCAAAGTGGACTAAATCAGACAAAATAACTATGGATTATTTTTTAACAGTACCTTTGCCTAAAGGATTTAACTTTAGCACATTTGGTGAAGTTAGTTTAAATAATGACCCAGAACCAATAGAATTTACTTATGGGGAAGCTTCATTAGATTGGTCAAAAGGACCTTTAACATTTGGATATAATCCTGCATTCATAGGTAATAAAGATTTAACACCAAAGGTGCAACATAGATTTGCTGCATCATATAATTTTTAATTTTTTTTTTAAAAAAATAGATCATAAATCACCAAAGCCATCATAACTTAAATTAAGTTCTTTAGCAATATTAGCAAGACGTATTTTAATTTTAGCATCATCACCTTCTTTAAGTTTTTGTAATTTTTTTCTAAGATTTTTTAAAAGTCTATCAAATTCTTTTTGAATTGATGCCCTAAATCTTCTTTGTTCTTCTTCTTTTAATTCTGCAAGTTTTTCTTCAGTTATACTACCCTCATTATGAAGAGAATCTAATTCTTCTAAAGTGGAATCTAATAATTCCTGTAAATCATTAACACTATTAGGAAATAAACCTATTCGAGCATTAACAAAAGTTAGATCCATAGTATAAAGAGATTCATCTCTTTGTGTCTTTATTTGATTAGATAATCTTAACTCTTCTCCGCTCTTTGGTGTAAATAATTTAGTCAACCATTTCATTTTCTTTTTTTTCTAGAAGTATTACTAAATAACAATTCAATTTGATGAGGGTTTTTCTTTATTTCGCGAACTATAGAAGCAGGTCCAATAATACTAAAACCAACCCTATTTCCAGTTAACCAAGAAGCAATATTTTCTTTTATTTTTTGCTGTACTGTTTTTTCTTTTAAATTATAATCTGCAGAACAAATCTCCACACCTTTAAAATCTTTAGAAATACTTTCCATTGTTTTCTGTATCAATAATGCTTCTTCTTCACTATCTAATTTACCCTGAATAACTAATATCCTATCTTTTCTAACCCAACCTAAAACTTTATTCACTTTAGCTTCAGCACTTAGTCCATTTAATTCATATTCGGGAATAAATTGTAATGTAAGCATCTTATTTTATTAATTTAAATACCTCTTCATAAAACTCATCCATATGTTTTCCCTTCAAGGCACTTACACCCACAACAGGATATTGTGGAAATGCATTCTTAATTTTTTCAATATTTGCTTTCTTCAAATCAATTTTATTAGCCACTATTAATATAGGTACTTTCCTTGCTGCTAAGTTACCTATTATAGTAATATTAACTTGACTATAAGGATCCTGTGCTGCATCAAGTACAACCAAAACACAATCAACACTATCTAACCACTTTATTGATTCTATAACTCCTTGAGTTGCTTCTTTAGCTCTAGCCTTAGCTTCTTCTGGTTTCATTTTGTGCTTTAGAAAATCTTCATAATCTACTCTTGTAGCGATTCCAGGAGTATCAATTAAATTAAAATCCATTTCTTTATCATCATACTTAATTCTTACTTTTTCTTTTTGAATAACTTCCCTAGTTTCATGGGGAACTTTAGAAACACTTGACATTTCCTCTCCAGTAAAATCTTTACTTATCCTATTAGCTAAAGAACTTTTCCCAGCATTAACTGGCCCATAAAAACCTAATTTAATAGTACTCTTTTTTTTAAATAAATTAAAGAATAATTTATTGAAAAACACTCTTATTTTTTTAATCATTAATTTTATATTTAACCTTAAACTTTAATAATGTTACGTTTTTTAAGGACCAGATGAAATATAATCTAATTTTAATCTTCCCTCTTCCCTCTTAAAAGAAAATTCAGCATCCCAATCCTGACCTTGAATAACCCATCTTCCATTTTCATTACTCAACTGTTGGCGTTCTAAGGGATACACTCTTCCAGGAATTTGAGATTTTGTAAAAAATTCATTTACTTTTCTATTAGGATTCATCTCCCCTCCATCTAATGGATCATTATCCCATGAATTCATCCTTTCAAATTCATCAGTATATCCATTTCTCAAAACTTGTCTTGGTGTAAATGATCTTCTAACAGCATTAACCCCACCCTCAGGATAGATCATCTCCGCATGTTCAATGCCATCTTCATCAGTCCATTGACTCACTGTTAATATACTCTCGCCGATTCTAGGGGAGTGAGCAACAATTCTTTTTCCATTAGCGGTTGCAAATTGATTATTAACATTAGCTAAATGATATTGCATTGTTCTTCCCCTCATCCAAGATTCTTCATTAATTGGATCTTGCTTAGCTGCTTCTGCAAGCACACTATAATCTCCCCCAAAACGGATTCCAGAAAATTCACGGTAAGCAACCAGTCTTTGGTTTTCAGAATTGGGATTTCTAATTACTGTACTAGAATTACCTGTAGGAAAATTAGCTAAAAATTCAACACCTTCTAATTCTCTAATCTCGGCATAAACTTTAGTACCTTCTTTGTTTAAAATATATTTATGAATAAAAGATTCAGGATCTTGATTAACTACAGATTTATAATCTCCCACTACAAAATTTCCAGATGGCTGTCCACTCCAATCTCCAAGTTTATATTCTACTTTAAATCCAAAATGTTCGCTCATCTCTTGAGAAAGTTGTTCCAAAGGAGTTAAGCTAGGTACTTGAGGAACTAACTCTCTTTCAACTACTGGAGCAGGATTTATTCTTCTAGAAACTTCTTTAGATTCATCACCCTCACAACCAACTAATAAAGCTGTAGTTAAAAATGCTGTTAAACCATATCTCATTTTAATAAAATATTTAAAAAATAAACTATATAAGTCTTTTGTTTTTAATTACTTAAACATAGTAAACTTATTTTCTTACTCTAGCAACTCTAACTCCAGTATACTCATTTCTAGAACCAAAATTACATCTCAAATTAGGTTTTCCCATATCTGAAGAAAATATAACTGTGCTCTCAAGACCTGTATCACTAGGACTCCAATAACTTAATTGATAATAATCTTCAACCCTAGAATCAATTGTAGTTTTTTGACTTTGATTTAAATCATCCCAATTATCAGGCAATGTACCTTGTGAATTTGCATGATCTAACCAATCCAAAAGATGAATTCTAGTTACACTTTTTCTAAGCCCATAAAATGGTTCTTCAAATTCTTCTAATCCATCAACAGATAAAACATGAGATCTAAAATAAAGTTCATTTTCTTCTGCTCTAATTTTTCCATCTAAAAATTCACATTGATTTTGATTACTAAAAATATTTCTCCAGATTTTTCCTACTTCCTCAGTTCCAATTTTAGTCCCATCACCCCTATACAAATTTGCACCATTTTCAAAACTCGCATGAATCATTCTTAAAAAATCAGCAAAGATTTTTGGAGGTAACACAAACGCATTTAACTCTCCAAGCAACTTTTCAAATTCCTGTAAACTTAACTCAGACAATAAACCTTGATCAAGAAATCTTTTTGATTTATCATTTCTAAATGGATTTTTCCTATCTAAAATTTTATCATAAAATCCTAATTCTCTGACAACATCATAAACAGATCCACCCTCAACTCCAATTTCCAATCTTCCGGTATCAATAATTAATTCAGGATATGTAATCCCCACGACGGTACCACTTGGTAATATTACACTGTTAGGTTCATCCATCAAAAAATAAAGTTAGAAAATAATATAAATCCTCTGCACCGCAATCTTTATAAATCAAATTTTACCAAGTCACATACATCTAAATGATGGTTTTCGAACCAGATAGATTATGAGTACTTGATGTGTTTATCATGTATGATTGCATAAGCTACAGTAGACATATAGAGTCAATTCTTTTATATCAAATTTTGCGACCAATAATAATTCCCGTTGATCTTGCGGGAGGTTGCTGCTTTTGGAGTTCAGTTAGACATGCAAGTCAGGCCACTCTTCGGAGTGACCGGCGAAAGGCTCAGTAACACGTCGATAATCTGTCTTTAGGTCAAGGATAAAATCGGGAAACTGATTGTAATACTTGATAGAAGATAATAGCTGGAATGCTTTATCTTTGAAATTCGAGCCTAAAGGTGAGTCGGCGGCGGATTAGGCAGTTGGTGAGGTAATGGCTCACCAAACCTTTGATCCGTAGGGGGGATGAGAGTCCTAACCTCGAGAAGGGCACTGAGATACTGGCCCTAGTCCTAAGGGATGCAGCAGTCAAGGATCCTTTACAATGCACGAAAGTGTGATAGGGGAACTCCAAGTGCTTTGCTTTTAGTAAAGCTTTTGCCAATCTAAAACACATTGGCGAATAAGTGGTGGGAAAGACCGGTGCCAGCCGCCGCGGTAACACCGGCGCCACAAGTGGTGACCACATTTATTGGGTCTAAAGCATTCGTAGCCGGTTTAGTTAGTCTTCTGTGAAATTGTTAAGCTCAACTTAACACCGAGCAGAAGAAACTACTAGACTTGAGACCGGAAGGGGATGGAGGTATTCTAGGGGGAGCGGTAAAATGCTATAATCCCTGGAGGACCACCGATGGCGAAGGCATCCATCCAGTACGGGTCTGACGGTGAGGAATGAAGGCTAGGATAACGATCGGGATTAGATACCCCAGTAGCCCTAGCAGTAAACGCTGTGAGCTAGGTGTTGCACATTCTACATGAATGCGCAGTGCCGTAGTGAAGACGTTAAGCTCACCACCTGGGAAGTACGGTCGCAAGACTGAAACTTAAAAGAATTGGCGGGGGCGCACTACAAGGAGTGAGGTGTGCGGTTTAATTGAACTTTACGCCGGAAATCTTACCAGGAGCGACGGCAGGATGAAGGTCAGATTGAAGGTCTTACCTAACGAGCCGAGAGATAGTGCATGGCCGCCGTCAGTTCGTGCTGTGAAGTGTCCTGTTAAGTCAGGCAACGAACAAGACCTGCATCTACATTTGCTACGGATTCTTTTGAATGACTGAGCACAATGTAGAGACTGCCTTTGAAAAAAGGAGGAAGGTGCAGGCAACGGTAGGTCTGTATGCTTCGAATCCCCTGGGCTACACGCGCGCAACAATGGTATGGACAACGGGACGCAACTCTGAGAAGAGAAGCAAATCCTCTAAACCATGCCCTAGTTCAGATTGAGGGTTGTAACCCACCCTCATGACGCTGGAATTCCTAGTAATCGGGTTTCACCACGACCCGGTGAACAAGTCCCTGTGCCTTGCACACACCGCCCGTCAAGCCAACCGAGCAGGATTTAGGCGAGCCTTAGCATTTAACTAATGCGAACCTAGGTTCAGTGAGGTGGGTTAAGTCGTCACAAGGTAACCGTAGGGGAACCTGCGGTTGGATCACCTCCTATTATTTTTATAATAATACAAATTGGCTCTATATTGCTGAAAAAGCTTATGCAATCGATTGGGCTCGTAGCTCAGCCCGGTAGAGCATCCGCTTTGCAAGCGGGGGGCCTCGGGTTCGAAAATAAGTTAGGATAACTCCTATTATCGAAGAATCCCGACGAGTCCATTTTACACCCAAGTACCATCATGAGGCTCACTAATTAATTTCGTGAGCTGATCAGTTATCATGTTGATAACTATGCATAGGCAGTATGTATAGACCTACACCGTTAGGTGGATGACTCGGCTTAAGAGCTGAAGAAGGGCGTGGCAAGCTGCGATAAGCTCTGGGTAGGCGCAAGCAACCTTTGAACCAGAGATTCCTTAATGAGACTTCTTATCTTCGGATGATCCTTACGGATCGGGAACGCGGGGGATTGAAACATCTTAGTACCCGCAGGAAAAGAAATCAATAGAGATACTGTTATTATCAGCGAGAGAACGCAGTATAAGGCAAACTGAATCCTTTATAGAAATATAGGGGAGATGTGGTGTTTGGATCTACTTTAAATCTTCATCATGAGCACAAAAGTTTACTGGAACGTAATACCATAGAGGGTGATAGTCCCGTATGTGTAAATGAAAAGATCTCGTAGATTCCAGAGTAGGGTTCATTTGATATTGGGCCCGAATGTGGGAGTCATCAACTTCCAACCTTAAATACTCCTTAAGACCGATAGCGAAGTAGTATAGTGATTGAATGTTGAAAAGTACTCGTAAAAGAGTGTGAAAAGACCCTGAAACCTAACGGTTATAGAATGATACGGCTCTACGGAGTTGTATCGTACGTTTTGAATAACGGACCAAGGAGTTTGTCTAAGTGGCGAGGTTAAATCTTTACAAGATGCAACCATAAGGAAACTAAATACCCGCAGTTTACGAGGGGTAACGTATGAAAATGCGTTTAGTCACTTGGATAATACCCGAAACCGGGTGATCTAATCCTGAGCATGGTGAAGCGTCAGCAATGACGTGGAGGCCAGAAGAGGTGCTGTGTGCAAGCGTTCTTTTGACTTGGGATTAGGGGTGAAAAGCCAATCGAACCCGGTAATAGCTGGTTCCTACCGAAGTTGGCCTTAGTCAAGCCTCGAGCGAGATTATTAAGGTTGTAAAGCTACGGATTTGGGGTTATGGGGAGTAAAATCCTCGACCTCTCGTCCAACTCAAAATATCTTAATATTGTAGACCTCGGGAGACGGGGGCAGGCGGTAAGCGTCTGTTGCGAAAGGGGAACAACCCAAACTGTAATTAAGGTCCTTAAAGAATGACTAAGTGTTAAAGGGTGAAAGGTGTATAACACCAAAGACAGCAGGGAGGTATGCTTAGAAGCAGCAATCCTTTAAAGATAGCGTAATAGCTCACCTGTCAAGGTCTTGTGCCCTGAAAATGGACGGGGCTAAGTCATTTACCGATATTACAGGCTCACTCTAAGAGTGATGCGATAGGTAGGCGCTTTGTGAGGGCAAAAGCTTTTTCGTAAGAATTAGTGAACCTTTCAATGATGAGAATCTTGGTGGTAGTAGGATCTATACAGAGTTAGAATCTCTGATACCGAAAGGGCAAGGGTTTCTTAGCAATATAAATTAACTAAGAGTAAGTTGATCCTAACATGGTTCCTAATAGGACATCGTGGAAAGGGAAACAGGTTAAAATTCCTGTACTATTTAGGTACATAATGGCGACAGAATTTTTATCTTCGACGTTTCGGGCTAGATTGACATTTATTAACCTATGGTGTTAACAAGAATAACTCTAGGGAGTATCCTAAAGATGAGAACTAGAGTAAATTTTGGAATAGCTCCTGTATGGGAGTTCAGTTGACGCCTGGAGCCAGTGAAAAGAAGATAATTAGGATCCTAAATAATCATACCCAGAACCGGCACTGGTGCCCCTAGGTGAAAAGCCTAAGGTATGTGGGAGTAATCTAACTAAGGGAAATCGACAAATTGGTCCCGTAACTTCGGTTGAAGGGATCCCTGCGGTTGTATTCATATGAATGCGATTACAGGGTGCAAATACCAGGGAGGCCCGACTGTTTAACAAAAACATAGTTTTCCGCAAATCCGCAAGGACGTGTATGGAAGACGATGTCTGCCCAGTGCTAGTACCTCAAACATTTTTTCAAGAATGCTAAGGGCTGGTAAACGGCGGGAATAACTATAATTCTCTTAAGGTAGCGAAATACCTTGTCGTTTGATTGACGACGTGCATGAATGGCATAACGAGGTCTCCATTGTCCCTAGTTAGAGTCCCCCGAATACACCATTCTGGTGCAAAGGCCAGAGACTTCTAGTGGGAAGTAAAGACCCCGTAGAACTTTACTACATCCTGATATTGCCGCGCGAATTGTGTTGTGCAGTGTAGGTGGGAGTTGTTAAAACTCAGGCGCTAGTTTGAGCGTAAACGAAATATGAGACACCACCCTTCACTTTTTACGCGGCTAACTAATTTATTAGAACACTGTCAGGTGGGTAGTTTGGCTGGGGCGGCACCCCGCTGAAAAGATATCAGTGGGGCCCTAAGGTCAGCTCAAGAGGTTTAGAACTCCTCTGGAGAGTGCAAGAGCAAAAGCTGGCCTGACTGTATTCCTAATAATACGGAATGCAGGGCAGAAATGTGGGTCTAGCGAACCCTTATGTCCTCTTTGATGGGGGCTAAGTATGACAGAAAAGCTATCTCGGGGATAACAGAGTTGTCGCGCCTAAGAGTTCAGATCGACGGCGCGGTTTGCTACATCGATGTCGGCTCACCGTATCCTAGATGTGCAGAAGCATCTAAGGGTGGGGGTGTTCACCCATTAAAACGGTTCGTGAGCTGGGTTCAGAACGTCGTGAGACAGTTTGTTCAATATCTACTAGAAGTGTTTATTGTCTGAGAGGAAGAATCCTCTAGTACGAGAGGAACGAGGACTCGTGGCCACTGGTGATCTGTTGTCTGGTAAGGCAGGCAGAGCAGCTACGCCATAAGGGATAACTCCTGAAAGCATCTAAGGAGGAAACCCACCTCGAAAAGAGACAAGAGAAGTACTCGTAAAAGACGAGATCAATAGGAGTGTTGTGTACGCATCAAGGCAACGAGATGTTCAGCAAGCACTTACTAATAACTTTGAAACCTATATATACTGCCTATGCATAGTTTTCATTTTTACCTTAAAATTTAATTTTTAAAAATTTACAAAATGAAAACATTTGCTACAGCTATATTAAATTAATATCTTAAATAGTTAAAGATTTTAGTTAAAACTTATATAGTTCATCGTACTTAATAAAAAACAATGGGAAAAACTTTATTCGCAACAATAACAATAATTGTCCTAATTACATTATCATTATTTTTTGTTTCAAAAGATGTTGAAAATTTTACAGGATTTGCTTTAACTAATCCAATAAAGGTGTGTAATGAAGTAGAAGTTCCTTATGAAGTTGAAGAGCCCTACACTATTGAAGAACCTTATCAAGAAATAAAACAAGTTACAGTACCCCTAAACTATGAAATAATATCAAAAAATGAAGATGTACTTGATTTAGGAGATTCATTATTAATAACATCCCACATTACATTAAGAAACACTGACGATAAAACAGGTACTTTTTCTATAACTCAAACATTAAAAACTCCAGGCAAAGATTATGAAAAAATAACAAATAAATTCATTACAGCTGGAGCAATGAAAGAATTTTCAGAACAATTTAGTATTAAAAAAACTGATTACTTACTTGAGTATAGTATAGAACCGAGTAAAAAAACAGGAACACAAGGAGTTACAGGATATACTACCTTAACACAATACAAAACAGTTATTAAATATAAATTTGAAGAAGTTTGTGAATAATTAATAATAAGTTAAATCATATCTGGATAAAGATTCTACTAAATCTGCATCACTACCATATCTAGCTGTATTTATCACAGGACAAACAACACCTTGAAAAAATCCACCAACATTGCTATGTCTAGAAAGTTCATTAGGGACAACATATTTTCCATCTGGACCAGTAACATCATCTAACCAACTTCTTCCAAAAACAGTAAGAAAGTTTCTTTCAATTTGTTGTCTTCTAAGGCCTACTTCCTGAACTAAAGAAATCCCCTTATTTTCAGCAACTAATCTAACTGCCCCAACAAAATCTTCTAATGCAGTCCAATTACTCTTTCCAGCAGAATCATCAGTTATATCTCTAAGATTTGCATCCATAATTTCTTGTCTTTGTCCAGAAGTTAATTCTCTTTGATTAATCATATTTAAAACTAAAAATTAATAGTTTATAAATCTTCCTAATGTAATCATTTTAAAGTAGTTGCAAGGCATTTAAAATTATTTTCTCTGTTGTTTCAAAACTAATGCACTCATCTGTAACTGAAACACCATATTTTCCTTCATTAACATCTTGATTACCTTCTTTCAAATAAGATTCAATCATTAAACCAACTATATCTTCATTGTCTTTCATTTGATGAATCACTTCATTAAAAACTTTAATCTGATTCTCATGTTTTTTTCCTGAGTTGGCATGACTGCAATCAATAACAATACTTTCATTAACATTAGCTTTTTTCATTAATTGGGTAGTATGCTCAATCATCTCATTACTATAGTTTGGAACTTTTCCACCACGTAAAATAACATGACTGTACTTATTTCCTAATGTTTTAACAATACTTATTTTCCCATCAAAATTAACACCTAAGAAATTATGTTTATTCATAGCAGATTTTGCACCATTTACTGCCACCCCTACATCCCCATAAGTTGAATTTTTAAATCCTATTGGCATCGATAATCCTGAAGCTAATTCCCTATGCACTTGTGATTCAGTTGTTCTAGCTCCAATTGCTGCATAGCTTATAAAATCAGAAATATACTGAGGGATTAAAGTTCCTAAAAATTCTGTAGCTATTGGTAATTTTAATTTAGTAACCTCCAACAATATTTCCCTAGTTTTTTTCAACCCCTTAACAATATCATTAGTATCATCTAGATTAGGATCATAAATTAATCCCTTCCAACCAACTATAGTTCTAGGTTTTTCAAAATAAGCTCTAATTAAAATTAAAAACTTATCTTTAACTTTCTCATTTAACAAACTTAATTTTTTAGCATACTCTAAAAATTCTTCCTTTTTATGTACAGAACACGGTCCAACAATTATTAATTTTCTTCTATCTTTTTTATCTAATATATTTTCAATATTTTCTCTACTTTTTTTAACAAAATTAATAGTTTCATCATTGTGTTTTATTTCCTGACTCAATATTTCTGGAGATATATCTAACTCAATATAGTTTTCTACATTTTTATTATCTAATCCCATAAACTTTCTTTATAGCAAATTTATTTAAATCTTTTGAGAAAATTAGCAAACTTTATAAATCAAAATAAAAGCTCAAATTAAAATGGCAGATGATATAGCAGTAAAAGTTACAAGATTAATGAAAACTCCTGAAAAAATTAGGAACTTAGGCGTATGTGCACATATTGATCACGGAAAAACAACATTCTCTGATAATCTTTTACTAGGTGCTGGTATGATTTCAGAAGACCTAGCAGGAAAACAATTAACTTTAGATTTCCATGAAGACGAAAAAGATAGAGGAATCACAATAGACTCAGCAAATGTATCCATGGTTCACAGTTCAAACGATCAAGAATATTTAATTAATTTAATCGATACACCAGGTCATGTGGATTTTGGTGGTGACGTTACTCGTGCTATGAGGGCAGTTGATGGAGCAATTGTTTTAGTAGATGCAGTGGAAGGAATTATGCCTCAAACTGAAACAGTATTAAAACAAGCACTAAGAGAACGTGTCAAACCAGTTTTATTCATAAACAAAGTAGACAGACTAATCAAAGAAGTAAAATTAGCACCTCAAGAAATCCAAGAAAAATTAACAAAAATAATCACAGAAGTAAATAGATTTATCGAAGGTACTGCACCTGAAGAGTTTAAAGAATCTTGGAAAGTTAGCGTTGAAGAAGGTTCAGTAGCATTTGGTTCAGCATTTCACAATTGGGCTCTTTCATTTCAATATATGAAACAAACAAATATTTCATTTAAAGATGTTGTAGATGCATATGAACAAGATCAAGTTAAAGAATTTGCAAGAAAAGCACCAATACATTCAGTTGTTCTTAATATGGTTACTAAACACTTACCTAATCCAATTGATGCACAAGTTTATAGAATACCTAAGATTTGGCATGGTGATAAGGATTCAGTAGAAGGAAAATCATTAATGAAATGTGATCCAAATGGCCCTGTAGCATTTGTAGCAACAAAAATTGTTATAGATAAACATGCTGGAGAAGTTGCTGCAGGAAGATTATTCTCAGGAACATTAAGGCAAGGTCAAGATGTATACATGAATTTAGGAAAAAGGCAAGTTAGAGTTCAACAAATAAATATTTACAAAGGTCCAACAAGAATTCAAATAGATTCTGCACCTGCAGGAAATATAGTTGGTATCATCGGATTGAAAGATACTTTTGCAGGAGAAACTGTATCAACTACAGAAATGGAACCTTTTGAAGCTATTAAACATATATTTGAACCAGTTGTTACAAAATCAATTGAAGCTACAAAATCTGCTGATTTACCTAAATTAGTTGAAGTACTAAGACGTGTTAATAAAGAAGATCCTTCAATCACAGTAGAAATTAATGATGAAACAGGTGAAAATCTAATTTCAGGTATGGGAGAGCTACATTTAGAAGTTATAGAAAATAGAATAAAGTCTGAAAAAGGTGTAGAAGTTATAACCTCCCCCCCTATTGTAGTTTATAGAGAAGCTGCACAATCAAAATCTCCAGAAGTTGAGGGAAAATCACCAAATAAACATAATAAATTCATAGTAACAGTTGAACCTTTAGATGAAAAAATATTCAAAGCAATTAAAGAAAATGAACTTCCTGAACTAAGAATTAAGAAAAAAGATACTGATACCGTACAAAAATTAGTCGAACTTGGAGTAGATGCAAAAGAAGCTAAAAAAGTTAGACAAATTTTCAAAGGATGTATGTTGGTAGATGCTACTCGTGGTATTGTCCATATCAATGAAATCATAGAAATGGTTATGGATGGTTTTGAACAAGTTATTAAAGAAGGTCCACTAGCCCGTGAACCTGGAATCAAATTAAAAGTTAATTTAACAGATACTAAATTACATGAAGATGCGATCCATAGAGGACCTGCCCAAGTATTACCTGCTGTAAGGGAATCCATTAGAGGGGCAATATTACAAGCAAATCCGGTAATGTTTGAACCATTCCAAATAGTACAAATTGAAGCACCTGCAGACTACCTTGGAGAAATTTCAAAATTAATCTCAAATAAACGTGGACAAATGAATAATGTTAATCAAGAAGGCGAACATATCACTGTTGAAGCTAAATTACCTGTAGCTGAAATGTTTGGATTATCTAATGAGTTAAGATCGTCCACCGGTGGTAGGGGTGCATTCTTCGTTGTCGACCAAGCATTTGAAAAAATGCCTAATGATTTACAAGACAAAGTAATCAGACAGATTAGAGATAGAAAAGGTCTAAAGGTTACTGAAGAAACTGAAGAAGAAACTTAATTAAAATAATTTATTTATTTTTACTCTTTTTTCTAAATTAAAGAATCAAACTATAAAACATGTTTTAATTTTACATTAGCAGAATTTATTCCTTTTATTACTTCATCTTCAGAAAGATCATTTGAATCTTTAACCAAACAACTAATTTCTGAATTTATATTATTAGACCCACCAAGTATTGGCCTAATATCAGGTAAATTAGGAATTAAACTTAATAATTCATCCAAATTTTTCTCTAAATTAGATTTTGCACATCTTACGCCTTCTGTATTAAATTTTTCAACCAAAACACCAAGGGATATTTTTATCCTGTTAAAATTTTCAATTATAGCACACTCGGATTTGTCATCGAGAGTTCTTTTTTCTTCAGACACCCTTAAATCTTCAGTCATATAAAGTTAATAAAAACAAATTATATAAAAATATCTATAGTAGCCTAAAACAAAGGGTAAGTTTTATAAATCCGTTTTTTAGTGCTTTATTAAAAAAGAACTTATAATAATCGGAGGAATATTAAAAAAAATGGCAAAAGAAAAACCACACATTAATATCGTGTTTGTAGGTCATGTAGACCATGGGAAATCAACAACAGTTGGTAGACTAATGTATGATTCAGGTAACGTTGACGAACAAGCATTAAGAAAATTAAAAGAAAAGGCTGAAGAGCTTGGAAAAGGCGGATTTGAGTTCGCTTTTGTTATGGACAACTTAAAAGAAGAAAGAGAAAGAGGAGTTACAATTGATTTAGCACATAAAAAATTTGACTCAGCAAAGTTTGAATACACTGTTATTGATGCACCCGGACACAAGGATTTCATCAAAAACATGATTACTGGAGCATCACAAGCAGATGTCGCAATCTTAGTAGTTTCAGCAAATGAAGGTGCTATGGCTCAAACTAAAGAACATATTTGGCTTTGTAAAACTCTAGGTGTAGGTCAAATGGCAGTAGCTGTCAATAAAATGGACGCTGCAAGCTATTCTGAAGAGAAATTTAAAAAAGCAAAAGAAGACGTAGAAGGTGTTTTAAAACAAGTAGGATACGCAGATACACCATTTTTAGCAATTTCAGCCTTACAAGGTGATAATATTGTTACTAAATCAGATAAAATGGCATGGTATACTGGACCCACTTTAGTTGAACAACTTGATTTATTTACTGAACCTGAAAAACCAACTAATTTACCTTTAAGACTTCCAATCCAAGATGTATATAACATTACAGGTATTGGAACAGTCCCAGTAGGTAAGGTAGAAACTGGTATCATGAAATTAAATGATAAAGTAACTATAGTACCAGGTAGAGAAGGTAAAGGTGTAAATGGAGAAGTTAAAACAATTGAAATGCATCATGAACAAATTCAACAAGCAGAACCTGGGGATAACATAGGATTCTCTGTACGTGGTATTGGTTCAAAAGACATTGCACGTGGTGATGTTTTAGGAGCTGAAAGTAATCCACCATCAGTTGTTGAAGAGTTTACTGCACAAATTGTAGTACTAAACCATCCAACTGTAATCACAGCTGGATATACACCTGTATTCCATATACATACAGCACAAGTAGCAGGACGTATTACAGAAATTGTAAAGAAAATGAACCCTGCAACAGGTGAAGAAGTTACAGAAAACAAAGAAATCTTAAAAACAGGAGATGCAGCAATTGTAAAAATTAAGCCAACAAAACCTTTAGTACTTGAAAAACAGGAAGAAATTCCACATATGGCTAGATTTGCAATAAGAGATGCTGGAACAACTGTAGCAGCTGGTTTCTGTATTGACTACGTTAAAAAAGCAGTATAAGCTTTTTTTCTTTTTTTATTATTTTAAATATTCTATTAAGAATCATATAAACTATATTAAAAAAACATAAATTTTAATTAGATACTTATATTAGGAATAAATAAAGGATCCCCACGTCTACACTCATCAAATAAATCTCTGCTAATACCCCATCCAGGACCTACATCTAATCCATTTAATGAAACATGCCCATCTTTAGGATCATAAGCCACCTCATTGTGAAAACAACTACCTTTCTCAGGACCACCATAAAAAAATCTTCCATTAAACTCACTACCTGTGTCTGAACCAACACGAGATGCTAATTCAAGTGCAGCGGAATAAGCAATTGGCCAACCATTAGTTAAATCCATTACCCAAAGTCCCATACCTAATTTCTCAGCTTCTTCGACAGTTCTCAATGTTTCAGAAAAAGGTCTTGGTGATATCTTTAATGCAACATCAGTATATCCTTCTGCTTTAGCATTAACAATGTCATTATGGATTACATATCCTTCATCAAGAATCACTCTAATCCCCTTCAATTTAGGTATTCTTTGATCTAAACAATTTCTCTTAAATGGTTGTTCAATAGCATCTAATTTAGCTTTAACATGTTCAGGTAACAAACTAACTACATGAGCTAAATATTCACTAGTTTCACATCCTTCATTAAAATCAGCAACAATATGTTCGATTTCAAAAATATTTCCCATCCTAATTAATGTTTCAACATCTTCGTCCATATTGTAACCAGTTACTTTAACTTTCAAAGAAGTTAATCCATGTTCACCTACATAAGTTTGAACATTTTCTAAATTTGCACCCAATCCCACAGTATGCATAACTTTAACCCTATCTGCTTTTCGATCATGTAAAACATCTTTAACTTCATCTAATTCAAAAACAGGTTTTTCTTGTGATTTAGCATGAAGATCCCATAATGCCATATCTATAGCTGCAATAGCATTCATAACACCTAGAGCAGGATAACTAGAACCACAAAAATTTTCTAAAAAAGTATCAACAAATTCAGAAGGATGATCTATTACAGCCATACTTTCTAAACATTCTTTTCCAGCCATAACATGACCATACATATCCATATCTTTTCTTGATTTAATTTGATCAGCATCAGTACCATCAAGTTGCCTAGTGTCACACCAACCAGGACTTAAAGAAACATGACCCAATCCTTCTTGGCCATCTTCACCAAATAAAATAAAATAACATTGTAATACACTGCCTAATTTAACTTTAGAAATTCCAAAAGTAGATTCAAGATTGCGTTTTGTTACTACCATATCTATTTCATTTACTCTCATCCACTAACATACATAAAAAAACTTATTAAGCTAACTATTTAGAATTGTTTCTAAATTTTTTATAAAATACATACCCTGCTATACCTACCACACCTAAAATCATATCAATAATAGTATCATCTATTCTATCAAGTATTAAATTAAATCTTACTAATCCAGATAAATCCCTAGTAAAAACACCTTGTAAATTCATATCAAAAAAATAGTCTAGTAAATATTCTCCAATTTCAAATAATGCAATACTTCCAACAACAACAAAAAATACAAAAATAAGTTTCCATTTATTATTTAGTCTTAATCTTGTGACCATATGAAACAATATAGAACCATATAATATCGGTAAAACAATATGTAAAATTTTATCATATTGTGAATAAATAAAATACAAAGGACTAAATAAAAAACCAGTTATCGCTATAATGAATATAAAAAGATAATGATGTTTCTTAAAGTGTAATTTAAAGTAATTATCAATTAAATAAAAAAAGACTATAACACTTACAGCTGAAAAAGCTCTTATTGTAAATGAAAAATTCTTAAAGGCATATAACAAAATTATTACAAGAACAACAAATGCAAGAATTATGTTTCTTTTTGTTTTATAATCTAAATGGTAAGGAATTTTCATTATTCTTGTTATTATATCAAATAATATAAACCTTACCAATAGAAATGTTTATAAAACCAATTTTAAGCTTAATTTAAAATGCAAAAGTCAAGAATCAAATTAGCAAGCGCAGATATCAACAAAATCAATCAAATCTGTGGATCAATAGTAGACGTCTGTAAAAAAACTAAAACTAAACTTTATGGACCTATTCCACTACCTACTAAAAAGATGAAATTAACAACTAGAAAATCTCCAGATGGAGAAGGTAAAGCTTCTTGGGAACGTTATGAAATGCGTATCCATAAAAGAGTTATTGATTTAGCTGTAGATGAACGTGCTTTAAGATTAGTAATGCGTGTACCTATTCCAGATGGAATTAGTATTTCTATTGAAGTTCTAGAGTAAATTGTTATTTTTACACAAGAATTAAATAAAATCTTAATGTTCAGAATAGTGAATTTTACTTCGAAGATTTGTAGCAATATTATTTAATTCCTTTGCTAATTCTTCATAAGCTTTATTAATTTTAACTTCTTTTGATTTATGTGATCTTCTATTAGGATCATCAGGATGACGAATTAGTTTATTTGCATCACTTACCTCATCTTGTGCATTACTTAAAACTGCTAATACTGAAGATTTGGTTTCCTTTAAAACACCATCATTAATCCAATATGCCATAAAATAAATATGTACAACTAATTTATATAATTTTCTAAAAAAAATACAAACAACTAAATCCAAACCATAATCTTTAAAAGAAACAATAATTCTTTTTAATCTTATGCCGAGATCGCATAATCTGGTATTGCACAAGCCTGGAAATTATACAAGATAGCTTGGCCCTCTGGGCATCTGGGTTCGAATCCCAGTCTCGGCGTTTTTACTATTAGGCTAATAATTTGAAAAATGAATGAAAAAGAAACATTTAACTTTAGTATTGGAGCAGCAATGGGTCTAATATTTGGTGTAGTTTTCGGTGTAATATATAGTAATATTGGTTTAGGTATTGCAATTGGACTACCAATTGGTGCAGCAATTGGATTTGTTATATCTAAAAACCAAAAATAATGAATTTATTACACTAGATCTGGCATCCCAGTCTCAGCGTTTAAATCCAATAACCAAAATATTTATAAATAACTAAAAAAAGATAAGAAATGAGTTCTAAGATGGAATATAAAAAATTAGAAACAGGAACAACAAATGTAGGAATAGTCTGTAAAGATGGTGTAATCTTAGCAGCAGATAAACGTGTTACTTTAGGTGGAAGAATAATTAGTTCTAAAAATTTTGAAAAATTTTCTGAATTAAACGATAACTCAGCCGTAGTCTTTTCAGGAAGTGTATCAGATGTACAATTAACATTAAAAATAATAAAAGCACAATTAAAATTAGAAGAATATAGACGTGGTAAAAAACTAACAGGAAAATCAACTTCATCTTTACTATCAAATATGGTTTATGGTAATTTAAGAAGATATTTTCCAGGTATTACTGGATTTGTACTTGCTAATAACACTAACGGAAAATTCTCATTATATAGTATTGGTGTAGATGGTAGTATTGTTGAATATAATGATTATACAACAGACGGTTCAGGAATGATGTTTGCAATAGGTGTACTTGAATCAAATTATGATAAAAACATTAACGTAAAAGAAGGTATAGAATTAGCAAAAAAAGCTGTTACAGCATCAATGGAAAGAGATGCAGCATCAGGTAACGGTATAGACATACTAGCAATTACAAAAGATGGAATAGAAAAAACATCAATAACAAGATAAACATTCTATAAGGAATAATAATGTCGGAGATAATAAAAGAAATATTAAAAAGTATTCCGGAAAAATCTACAATTTCATTTTCTGGATTTGAAGGAGCTAATATAGTTCTATATACTACAGATAAAGAATTTTTCTTAGATAATGATAATTTAATAAAACAAATTGTAGATAAAGTAAAAAAAAGAGTAGAACTTAGACCTGATCCTTCTTTATGTTTAGATGAAAAAGAAACAAAAAAAGAAATTCTTTCATTAATACCTGAAGAAGCTAAAATAGGTAATCTAATTTTTGACCATCAAAGATCTACAGTAATAATTGAATCAGAAAAACCAGGTGTTGCAATAGGTAAATCTGGAGAAATACTACGAGAAATTAAGAAAAAAACATTTTGGGTACCTCAAATAAGACGTACACCATCCATACGTTCACCAATAGTGGAAAAAATCCGCCATGTTTTATACGAAAATAATGATTACAGAAAAAAATTCTTAAACAAAGTAGGAGAAAGAATTTATGAAGCTTGGTCTAATGAAAAGAAAGATGAGTGGGTTCGTGTTACTTTCTTAGGTGCTGGACGCCAAGTTGGAAGATCTTCTATATTACTTCAAACACCAGAATCAAAAATATTACTAGATTGTGGTGTGGATGTATCTGCTACAAATCCCAAAGAATCATTCCCTTACCTAGATGTTGCTGAATTTAATATACAAGAACTTGATGCTATTGTAGTAAGTCATTCCCATCTAGATCATGTTGCATTAGTTCCTTATTTATACAAAATGGGTTTCAAAGGACCTTGCTATATGACTGAACCAGTTAGAGATGTAGCTGCATTATTAGCACTAGATTTCATAAGTGTAGCTAATAAAGAAGCAAAAAAAGCAATTTATTCCTCAACTGATGTTAAAGAAATGGTTAAACATTGTATTACTTTAAATTACGAAGAAGTAACTGATATTACTCCGGATGTACGTTTAACATTCTACAATTCAGGACATAGTATAGGTAGTGCACTTTCCCATTTACATATTGGTAATGGATTACATAATTTATTATATACTGCAGATCTAAATTATGAAACAACACATATTCTAAATCAATCTGCTACAAGATTCCCAAGGCTAGAAACAGTAATCATAGAAGCCACTTATGGTGGAAAGGGTGATGAAAGACAACAAAGATTAGAAGCTGAAAAACAATTATTTGATATAATCAAAAAAACCTTAGAAAGAAAAGGAAAAATATTACTTCCAACCTTAGGTGTAGGAAGATCTCAAGAAATAATGTTAATAATCCAAAAAGCAATTAAAGAAGGCAAAATTCCAAAAGTACCTGTTTATTTACAAGGAATGGTTTGGGATATAACTGCAATACATACAGCATATCCTGATTTTTTAAGTAATGGACTAAAAAGACAAATATTCCATAAAGATGAAAATCCATTTCTAGATCCAATATTTCAAAGAGTAGGTTCAAGAAAAGAAATGGAACAAGTTATTGAAGGAGGCCCTTGTGTTATCATAGCAACCTCAGGTATGATGGAAGGTGGACCATCAGTAGAATATTTCAAAGAATTTGGAGATAATCCTAAAAACTCATTAATACTAAATTGCTACCAAGGTCCTAATACATTAGGTAGAAAGATACTAAATGGAGAAAAAGAAATAATGTTTGAAGGTGAATCTAAACCACTTAAAGTTCAAATGGAAATTTATTACGAACCAGGATTTTCAGGTCACAGTTCAAGACAACAATTAATGAATTATATTAGACACCTACAACCTAAACCAAAAAAAGTAATTATTAATCATGGAGAAAGTAGTAAATGTCTAGACTTAGCATCTTCATTACATAAACAAGAACACATTGAAACTGTCGCACCAAAAAACCTAGAAACAATTAGATTAAGATAATTATTTAAATTTCTAATTTTTACTAAAAACATGGGAAAAAACTTTTTAGATAGGATAGAGAAAATAAAACGTGGTCCAGCCATAATGCAAAAAAAAGATATTGGCATTATTCTAACTAATACTTCAATAAACAAAGACTCCACAGTATTAGATGCTGGTACTGGTTCAGGTACATTATCTGCATTTCTGTCTCAATTTGTAAAAAAAGTTTATTCTTATGAAAAAAGTAATCAATTTTTGGATTTAGCTAAAGAAAATTTTGATTTTCTTAAAATAAATAATATTGAATTAAAAAATAAAGACATTTATGAAGGCATTGAAGAAACTAATTTAGATTTAATTACTCTTGATTTACTTAAACCTTGGTTAGTATTAAAGCATGCTGAATCTGCATTAAAACAAAATGGATACTTAACAGCTTACGTTCCAAATGTAACTCAAATCCAAGAATTAACAAATGATATGCCAAAATCATTTAGAGTAGAAAAAATCTTAGAAAATATTGAAAGAACTTGGTTAGTAAAAGATAAAATTGCAAAACCAGAACACACCGGTTTAATGCATACTGGATTTCTAATTATTTTAAGAAAAAATTAATCATTCCTTATATTAACTAAACCTTGTAAAATTTGTGAAATTCCAAATATTAATAATCCTACAGAGATTATTAAAAAAATTGATTCTAAAGGCCCCCACATGGCCAATCCAGTAACATTAATTAAATTGTCTATTTTCGCAACATGATCCAATTGATTATGGAAAAAATAAGAAAAAAATAAACTGATCAAACCCCCTATAAATTGTATCACTCCAACAATCTGCTTAAAATTTATATCAATCTTAATCATAATACAATTATAAACTACAAGTATAAAAATCTAACTAAATAATACTACTAACATGATTCTTCTTCTCAATTCTTACAACAGAATCAACAAAGCCTTCAATTTTAGGCTCATGACTCACAATTAACACCTGCCCCATATTCAATTCATCTAATACAACTTTTAATCTATCAAGCTGTTCATCACTAAACCCATCTGTAGGTTCATCTAAGATGATTAAATCCTTAGTTTTAATTGTAGAAACTAAATTATTAATAACTTGATTCAAGGCAAGTCTATAAGCTAGGGCAGCTGCAGTCTTCTCCCCACCACTTAAATGCAAATAATCAATTTTATAGTTATTTTGATCAACAATAACTGAAAACTCTTCATCAATACTAACTTTCAAATTTGGATCTTCAACCAGTAAATCAAACCATTTGCTAAACAAATCATTAAAATCCTGGTGTATCTTCATCATTACTTTTCTTTCAATTTCTAAAATAGAATCAACGAATTCTTTATCCAAATATTCCTTTAACTCCCTTAATTCATTCAAATAAATCTTTATTTTATTTAATGCTTCAATTTTAATTTTTAATTCATCGATATTCTTTTCATAACTTTCAATTTTTGTAGAAATTTCAGCCTTTTTAACCTCTAATTCACTTTGTCTCCTTAACAAAGAATCTAATTGCATTTTAATCTCTAAGTCATTAATATCTTTTAAGAAATCAATTTTATTATTATATTCCACTAATTCATTATTAATATCTAAAACATCTTTTTCTAATTCAATTAATTCTTTTTCATAATTTTCTTTTAAATTAACCTTATTTCCTAAATCGTTTTTCTGTAACTCCAATTGTTTATGTTTTTTCATCAACCCATCTACTTCAATTTCAATGTTTTCATCTAAAATTTTAATTTCATTAATTTTATTTCCCAGTAAAGAAATTTCTCCGTTCAAAACAGTAATCTCATTATCTAATAATTTCATTTCATTCTCTAAATCGATCTTTAATTTATATTTACTTTCTAAATTATCTTTTCTTAGTTTCATAGACTCAACCCTAGACTTATCTTCAAGCATTTTTTCATAATTTTTCTTTTTCTCTTGTAAATTATTTTGTAATAAATCTAGATTAGAACTCAACTCAATTAATTGATTCTTAGCACTAGTAATTTTTGAATTTTCCTCAATTTTAATATTATATTTATGTTCATCACTAACTTTTTGTTTACATACAGGACAATCACTTATTAGTTCAATTTTTTCAATTATTTCACTGGAATTATTAATTCTTATGTTAAATGCCTGATTTTTACTCTCAAGTTCTTTAATTTTTAATTCTAAATCAATTAACTCTTGCCTCAATTTAACTAAATCATCTTCATTAAATCTAACTTCTTTAACCTCTAATTTTAATCTAGCAATTTCCTCATTAAGTTTTACTAAATCTTCCTTAATTTTACTTAGTTTCTCAACCTTATGGTTTAAGGATACTTCCTTTAGTTCTTTTCCATTAACTAATTTATTTCTCTCTTCTCTTTTTAATTTAACTTCTTCAACTTTTGTTTTTTTCAATTGAATCTCATTGAAAATAACATCAATATCTTTAATCTCTTCTTTAATCTTAATAATATCAAAATCTAATTTAATTAGTTCTTCCTTATTTTTATTTATTTTTTCTTTTTTATGACCTAAACTATTCTCTTTAACTTCTTTATTCTTAACTAATTCGTTCTTTTCCTCAATTTTTAATTTAATTTCCTCTATTTTATTTTTCTTCTCAGCTATCTCTAAAGTTAATTTAGAAATCAATTCCCCAACAGGTAACAAATTCTCTTTCTGGTTATTTAACTCCTCATTATTCTTTCTTAAATCTTCATTCAAATTATCATAATTAATAGTTCTACCTTCAAAATTTCTTATTCTCTCTCTTAATCTTTGAGTTATAATTTTAGAATTATCCCTCACCCTTTTGTATTTATCAATTCCAAATATTCTTCTTAATGTATCTAACCTCACACTAGAGTCCCCTAATAAAATTGATTTCATCTCTTCTTGAGGTGTAAACACAGTATATCTAAAAATAAAGGCCTTAGATTTAGTTAATAATTCACTGGGGTAATTTAATATTTCAAGCACTCTCTGTTTTAATTCAACAGGACTCAAATCTTTTTTCTCTTCATTTTCAACAATATATCCATTTTTCTGTGCTATATTTTCTCCAACAGTTTTCAATACTCTTTTAATCAAATATTTATTCTCTCCAATACTAAAGGACAATTCAACATAACCTTCCTTAGTTCCTTTCCGTAGTAATGCTTCCCCACTCAATTCACCCTTCCTTAATCCAAATAATGCAAACTCTATAGCCAATAAAATAGTACTTTTCCCAGAACCAATATCCCCGCTTAAAAGAACACTATTACCTGGAATATCTAAAGTACTATGCGTATAGCTTCTAATATTTTCTAAAACAATTTTATTTAATTTCATCTTCAAATAATTTATTTAAATTTAAATTCTGTATAAAGTCCTTAAACAATCTATTTTCAAAATCAGCTGATTTCTCTGCCTCATTTTTCTCCCCATCTAAAACAGCCAATAATACGTCTGCCCTTTCACTCTTTTCAATACCTCCAATAACTTCCTTTTCTATCTCCTCAAAACTTTCTTTCAAATCTTGTTCTTTAAACTCAGCAGATTTTAGTTTATTTGTATTTATCAGTAAAGAAAAACTCTCCTTAAAATATTCATTAAATCTATTTAAGTTTAAATCACTAGGTTTTCCTATCCTTAAATTGCCAAATATTCTAATTAAAATAATCTTATCTTTAAAATCTGTAATAGCCTCTAAAACATTCTCTTCAACTTCATCTACTGTTTTTCCACTGACATCAAACTCGTAATTACTAACCTCTTTTAAATTTAAATCAATCCTCTCAATATTTAGAGTATCATCCACAATATAGAATCCACCTTTCTTTATTTCCTCAAGTTCCTTAAAATTATTAGGAAATAGTGGACCAGGATAAGCCAATACCCCATTGTTTAATTTCTGAGTATAAATATAGTGTACATGGCCCCCAGCATAATAATCAAACGATTTAGGCAACATATCAATACTTTGCCCTTCAACCATATCCATATCCTTTGGCTTAATCTCTTCAATTGTAGTATGAAATAAAAAAACCTTAAACCCTTCTTCACTATCTAAATAATCTAGACCATTAAACAAATTTTTCTCTAAATTATTTCTTAATCCTAATACACCTGTTAACTTTACACCAGTCTTATCTTCTGTGTAGACTAATTTACCTTCTTTTGATTTAAACACATTATGAAGCAATCCTGCTTTTTCTAAAACATCTAGCATAGTTTTACCTGAAGGAGAAAAATCATGGCTCCCAGGTACAATATAAACTTCAATATCATTATCTTTTAATTTAGTCAATATAGATGAAGTCCTAGAAATCAAGTCAATACTAGGCACAGAAGTGTTAAACAAGTCACCTGCAATTATCACAAAAGCTACATTTTTCTCAATACAAATATCAATAGCTCTTTCAAAATATTGTATAGTTAATTCTTTTAGTTTTGGATCCCTCCAACCACCAATGTGACAATCAGCCATATGTGCAAATTTCATATTTAAAAAAAATTCTTTCTGAATAAAAACGTTTTTATACTGTAACAATGCCTTTGTTATATGAATGATGTTGAAGCACCTGAGCACCACCAATTAGACCAGTATGATTTAAACTTAATCCTAAAAAAAGATAGTTTATTCTCAAGATTAAAGAGTTTATTAAAAAAAGAGGATGAATCATTATTTGAAAATCTAGAAAAACCTAAAAGAAGAAGAAAAATGAATATTCCTGATTCTATAAGGCCTAAATCGTATAAATACATTGATATTTTAGAAGAAAAAAATAAAAAAATAAAACTAGTACCTGCACAAGTTCAACCATTACCTCAAGAAGCTATACCTGCACAGGTTCAACCATTACCTCAAGAAGCTATACCTGCTCAAGAAAAAAGAAAATTAACGAAAATAGAAGAAGAAGAACTAGATATTCTAAAAATATTGCAAAGCCTATAAAACTTTACTTAATTTGTCATAAATTTCTTTTGCCTTATCAAATAACTCTTTCTTATCTTCCTCGTTTTTAATTTTATTAAATAATTCAGTTAATTGATTATAACCATCCATCGCCTCAGCAATCTTATTATTTTCCAAATCAATATTTGCTCTTCTTAGAATAATTTTAAAATCGTGAACATGTTTATCCTTAACAGCTTTCTTTTTCTTAGTAACTATCTTTCCCTTATGCTCTTTTCCAACATAAATAGACTTAACTTTCTTACCAACCCTTTTACTCTTGTAATGATAAGGACCGTAAGTCTTACCACTTCTTTTGATGTACCTCTTGACCATCTAGAAGAGTAAATAAAAAGAAGTTTATAAAAATTATCCATGATCTAATATCTTTTTTCTATTCTTCAATCCCTTAACAATTCTAACTCTTTTTTTATTTAATTTAGAAAAAAATTTAATTATCTCCAAGTTAGCTTCATTATCAATAGCTTTTCCTTTCACATTCAAAAAATAAACATTATTCTCTATTTTAACTATCTCAGTTTTATTTTTATTAGTTTTAACAAGAATTTCTAAGGGAAACTTCATTTAACGGTTGGTAATGGTCTTTTAACTGTTATAGGTAATACTTCCTTATCAAACTCCAATTTAGCAATCTCAATCGGATTATAATTCAGTTTATCTAATTCAGCCTTACTTAATTTTAACAAAATAGGTGCACCCATAGAAATTTGTAATGCTCTAGCACCAATAATTCTAGCTTTCTCATATTTTGTGTATGAACTAGTATTTTTCTTAACCATATTAAAATTACCTAAAAAATCTATTTATAAATTTACCTATTAGGGTTTAAATAAGCCACATTAGAAATAACAGGATAATCTCCATTTATTAATTCTTTCGCAGTCAAAGGAGGTTCATCACTTTCTATTGTACCCATAATAGGATCAATATTTCTTCTGATTAATTCGAAAAGTCTACCTTCTGCTAATTTTGCATCTCTTTCGAAAATATCATCATCACTTAATCCAATAGGTTGTTTTAACTCACCTTTACTAAAATAATCTCCAATTTTTTGAAAAGTAACTTCATGATCTACATTATGAAAAGCTCCAACAGAAAATAAAACGACACCTGCAGCAGCATAAAAAATAGCCATAGGTTTAGAAAAACTAACTCTAGACTGAACAGGAGGCATAGATTCACCTGCCCTAATTCTTGTAAAATCCATATTTTGTAATTCTAAATCTCTTGTTCTCATATTTTTAACCAATAAAATACATTTAAAAGATTTATTATTTAAATTTCTTCAAACAATCTTCTTCCATAAAATGCATTTTTCCTGGAACTATTAAACATTGAGGATACATATTATACTCGTCCTTAACTAAAGAATCAATCTCACCATATTTAATTTTCTCTTTATTAGTTCCTAATGCACAACAAACAACAACTTTGCCCTTAACATTATTTTCTTTTAAATAGTTCAAAGCATCTTTAACATTCAAAAATTTATTATTCTTTGGATCCAAATCCAGTAAAAATAAAGTATGTAATTCATTTTCTAAGTTTTTATTTAAATTTTCAATAGGGCTCTTTATCTCTTTATAACTAAAAGGGATACTAACTACTTTCCCAAAATTATACAAACTTAATCCAGTTTTACCAATAGCTGTTAATATAGATAAACCATTAACTATCTTAATATTTTCAACATCCGGTAAAAAGTTCAAGTGAGTAGTTGCTGAAAAAACATCACCATATACCAATAATGCAACATCTTTGTTCTTAGATTCATTAACTAACTTATTTGATTCTACCTCCGTCCTATCTAATTTTTCTATTTTCTTATCTAAATAACTCTCTAATTCTTCAACAGAAGCACCTAAAGAAGTATAGGTTTCTAAATAAATTATATCACTATTCTTTATCTCTTCTATTGCCTCTAAAGTTAAATCCTTTAATTTTAGCCCTATACCTATTAATTTTAACATATTTTTACTAAAACGAAAGGGTTAATAAGCATTACAGTTAAACTTTAACATGCAGGCTACACTAGTTACAAAACAAGATCAGACACCTGATTCAAAATCATTAATGTTTTCTTTAGATCAAGAATTAAATTTCAAAGCAGGACAATTCATCATGATTTTAATACCTCATGAAGATAAAAAAGTAAGAAGAGCTTATTCAATCTCTTCATCCCCATCAAATAACAAGGAAATAGAATTAACAATCAAAGCAGTTGAAAAAGGTTTAGTCTCAAACAAATTATTAAATGCAAAAGAAGGAGAAACTTTTGAAATATTAGGACCTTTTGGAGTATTCGCATTTGATGAGTCTATAAAAGAAGATATAGTTTTAATTGGAGCAGGTTCAGGGATCTCACCATTAATGAGTATTTTAAGATTTATATTGGATAAAAATCTACCAAATAAAGTAACATTGGTATATTCTTCAAAAACAAAACAAGATATTATTTTCTATGAAGAATTCAAAGAAATAAAAGATAAAATATGTTGTATGCATACCCTAACAAGAAATGAAGATAAAGATTGGGACGGATTACAAGGAAGATTAAACCAAGACTCATTAACTGACTGTATTGATTCTACAAAAAACAAGATATTCTATTTATGCGGACCACCACCATTTGTAAATGAAGTAGTTAAAATTCTAAAAGATAAATTAAAAGTTAGTGAAGAAAAAATAAAAACTGAAAGGTTTTAAGAACCTTTTTCATAAACTTCAGTCCATTTTAAGCTTCTAGCTCTTCTCTTTAACTTAAGTTGATTCTTTTCACACTTAGAATTACAAAAATAATTTATTTTTCCAGACATAAATACAAACATCTTTCCGCCACCCTTGGCCAATTGTCCACCGCAAAAAGTACATGTTGTCATTTTATTTCCTTCCTTGAGTTAGTTTTCTAGCTTCTATTTCAGTCTCTCTTAACATTAGAACATCTCCAACTTTAACAGGTCCTTTAACATTTCTTCTTAATACTTTACCAGAGTCTCTTCCTTCTAACACCTTACATCTAACTTGAGTAGCCTCTCCTCTAGTTCCAGATCTTCCAGAAATTTCTTCAACTTGAGCAGGAAAAGCCAATGAAAACAATCCAGTTCCGGATTGAATACCCATAGCATCTCTTTTATCTTGACCTTTACTTCTCTTTTCTGGTTTAGCCTGATTAATTTGTTTTTTAGCCATTTTACTTCTTAGCTTTAGTTCCACTTAACTGTTTTATTATTTGCTTTGCCTCTCCTTCTTGGACAATAGCTACTGATGAAGTTGGTAAACCTAAACCAGCTGCAACACCTAATTCGTCTTTACTTGTTACATTGATACAAGGAATTCCTTTTTCCTCACATAATGCTGGAATGTGCATAATAACTTCCTTTGGTTCTACATCATCTGCAATAAGAACTAATTTAACCTGTCCTTTCTCTAATGCCTTAGTAACTTCATTAATACCTTTTCTTAACTTGCCAGTATTTTTTGCAACCTCGACAGCTTCATAAGCCTTCTCTTGATTTTCATTTGCTTCAGCCATTTCATAATCCCTCCTGATAATATAAAAGATTCAAAAATTTTAATTTATAAAACTATCTAATTTAATTAGGTTAATCTAATCTAAGAAATTCTGCTAAATGTTCCTGCGAAGATATAGTTCGTCTTAATTCTACTTCAGGATATAATGGAATTTTAAATTCTCCACGTAATTCACATTTTTCAGTCCCAAACGTTTGATGAATCGCGTGAACTATTTTATCAGCCTTATTATTAAATGGATTCAATAATCTCATATACAATGCTTTTAATCTCGTTAAAGAAGTATACTCGCTACTTAATTTCCTTTTATTTTTATTAAGTAAATGCATTAAAACAATAATCCTTATTTTCATCTTAAACCACCGACCACTAGAATGAGACTCTATAAGTTCCCTTATTTCTATTAAATAAGTTTCAAATGAATAAGCCATAGTTTCAAGATCTTTAGCTAATTGTTCAATATGGGCCGCTTCCAAACTTACTTCTTCAATTTTTACTCCCTCTAAATTATGCAAATATTCTTTAAATTTAGGATGTTCTATTAATTGAACTAAAGTATTTTTATATCCTTCAACTTCATTGAGTATTTCATTCGCTTTATCTTTAGCTTCTTGAGAATCTATTGGTTTAGGCAATCCCATCATTGCAATTTGTATTTGATCCAAACACCAACCAATATGTTTCATATTAAATAGAATTAAAGTTGATATATAAAATACTTTCTTCAATAACGCCCATCAATAAATTCCCTTTTAATTCATTCATACATAAGAGGCACATCATAAAACTCATTAATAGCATCGATAGCTTCTTGTGTAGGTTCATCAAATAAACAAAGATGGCATAATAAAGTTTTATTAGTTTCATTTTCTCCAGAAATAATGACAGATCCACTTTGAATTAAACCTAAACTTCTATATAACACATAAGTTATATTGCCATTTCCTGGTATCGTGTACTCCCAAGCCCCCTCTAATTGTTCAACCCTAGTTCTTCTTAAAAAATCTGAAGGTAAATTCAAATGAGTCCCATCATGTGGATCTTCAGGCAGTGTAGTTTTAACAGATACATCTGCACAACTAATAGTCAATGCACTTATCAGTCCAATAAATAAAGCTCCAGCTCTCATCTATATCCCTCTTGTTCTTCTCTTTGATCTTCTAAAAATCTATCTCTAGCTCCTTTAATCACTTTTAAAGTTGCTTCATCAAAATTACAAACATTATTAGCATTCCCACAAATATCAGTTAAATTACTAGGATTATAAAGATCAAACACATTACGTTCTGTATGGTAAGATCCTAAAAAACAACCAGGAGATATATCAAAACTAAAATCTACAAGCACAAAAACAGTATCCTCCTTGCCATAGATATAATACAACATTTCACCACTATATTCTGCATACTCACTCATTCCAGGATCAAAATTTACAAATGTAGTATCTGGTTCAAGAGAAATTATATTACAATTTGGAAAATGATCTACATCTTTAGGGGGTGCACAACCAGCTAATAATCCTATACTTGCCAATCCTGCTAATATTCCACTAAATCTCATCCAATATATAAAACAAGAAATCTTAAAACACTACCGATGTGCATAATAAAACACTAATTTATTCTTTAATTTCTTATCTAGTCTTAAAAATCCAACTCTTTCTGCTTGAATTACTTCATTTTCTTTAACTTTCTCAAGAGTTTTCTCTCCAAAACCTTTTCTTTTAGTATTATCATCCATCACAATTTCTATTTCCATACTATCTTTAGCTGGAACCCAGTGCATTATTCTCTCACCTTTTTCTTTATAATCTTCAAAAGAATTAGATTCAAATTTAACATTCTTACCCTCTAGTTTAAAGTTCAAACAATCCATTAGCCTATATAATTTATTCTCATTTAATTTTTCATAATCTTTCTCTTCAATATAAAATTCATCTTTAACATTAAACTTTCTCCCACCTTTTCTCAAATCAGGGTGCAAATTTAATTCAACCTTTTGTTCCTCTGCATCTTCAACTTTAATTTTAACAGGATTCAAAACTAAAAAATATCTATTAGATTCCTTATCAATTAATTCTTTATTATAAGCAGCTAAATTATCAAAACTAACATGTACATCGTTCTTATTCATTCCTAATTCTTTAATAAAATTAACAAGAGCTTCTTTTCTAAATCCTCGCCTCTTTAAAGATTGTATCATTAATAATCTAGGATCATCCCATCCATCTAGTTTGCCTTGTTTAATTAACTCTCTAGTTTTACTAGTACTTTTAATATCATTAAATATTAATTTTCCAGTGTAAATTGTTTCAGGATATTTCCAATCAAAATAAGCATACAAATATTTCTGTCTAACATCTGAAATTTGTAAATCAATTCCCCTCAAAATATGGGTAACTTTTAATTCATGATCATCAATAGCAGAGGCAAAATTAAGTAAAGGCCACACTTTAGATTTTTTATCTAGTGGATGTTGGCTTTTATCAACAATTCTAAATCCTGGCCAATCTCTTGCAGCAGGATTTGGATCCATAACATTAGTCTTAACCCTATAAACGGCTTCCCCTTCTTTAAACTCATTAAACATTTGTTTCCATCTTTCTTCTTGTTCCACTATTCCAAAATTTCTACAAGGGCACTCTAATTTACTATTTCTTAATTTTCTATATTCTTCAACTTCACAAGTACAAACATATGCACCATTTTTCTTAATTAATTCTTCAGCATATTTGTAGTAAGTTTTTAATCTAGAAGACTGTATTATTTTTTTACTAATTTTTATCTTTAAAAATTTTAAATCTTCTTCAATCAAACCATAGGCTTCTTTCATTGGTACTTTAATTTTAGGATCAGTATCATCAAATCTTAATATAAACTCCCCATTATATTTTTCAACAAAAAACCAATTCCATAGTGCTTGTTTACTTCTCCCTAAACTTAAGGGCCCATTAGGATTAGGAGCAAATCTCATAACTAAATTTTTAGTATTCTCCAGTTCAGGCAATTCTTTTTTCTTCTCTTTTTTCTTTTCAAAAATTTTAGAATCTAATTTTAAAACTTCTTCAGTTTTTTTATTATCATTCCATTTCTCAGTTTCTTTTATAATTTTGTTAATTTCCTTCATTACTTCCTTAACATTTTTCTTTAACTCTGGCTTCTCCATTAATATCTTTCCAACAATAGCCCCAGCGTTTGCTTTTCCATATTTAATAGAATTCTGCAAAACGTACTTCAATATTACTTTATCCATGTAAAATTAAAAATAAAGGAGTATAAATAATTTACTCAAGTTTCTTCTTTTCTTATTTCATCCCAATAATTAACCACTGTAATTTCATCAGGTAACCATAATGTTTGATTCCATCTCCTATCAAACAAATAAGAAGAAATTCCTACTTGCGCACAATCCCTTACAACCTGTAAATTATCTTCAATAACTCTATCAACACTATTGTCTACACAAATATCTACTTTCCTCCTTCTATCATTACCACCATCAAATCTTCCAGTAAAAAAAGTATTTCCTTCATTTAACACTTGGCTAAGCACTTCTGATTGTTCAAATCTTCTAAAAGTATCATCCATAGCAGTTCTATGTCTATCTGTTACAGCAATAAATTCGTGTCCTTCTCTGCTTAAATAATCAATAGTAAATTCTGCACCTTCAATAAAAGGTAAATTCCTAAACATTTCAGTACCATAAAACCTATCAACCATCATCTTAGCTTCATCATCATCACATCCAACAATAGTCGCTAAATTAAATGATTCACCAATTGGTACTTCATAAGTAACACCATTTAGTTCACCATAATATTTCAATAAAGGATCAATAAACTCAAAAACTACATCATCCAAATCCAACATAATTAACATACTTAATTTCTAAAAGAATTAATTTAAAATAATTTAGCTAATTAAACGATTATAACCTAACTATATTTTCAAAAAAGTTCTACATAATATTCAAGAGTTTTAATTGCATAAGGGTTAAAATCTTCCATAATTTGCTCAAATTTCTTCGAAGATAAAATATATACCCTACCACTTTCCATAATCAATTTAATTTCCTTCAAATCATAATGTCTATCTCCTGGGAAACTTTTATTTCTCCAAATATCTGTAGACCTTATATTCTCTGGACCATACATTCCTCCAAGTGGAGGCATAGCATCTTCTAAAGGTAAATAAGCAGCAGCCACCCTCTTATTATCATATGTAACTTCAACATATGGAAAAGGTCTACTAGAAGTTCTTACAAAAATATCCATTTCCACCTTAGGACCTTCAGTCATCATTAAAAAATATTAAAGAATTATTTAAATGTAATGTGCAAAGCCAACTAAACAATTAAATTTATAAACTCAGTTTAATCACCATCCCTAACCCGTTAAACTACATTGTTAGTAGGAGGGGCATAATGAACAAAGAATTATTCCAAAAAACAATAAAACAAGTAAAAGAAACTTCCCCTAAAAGAAAGTTTACTCAAACTATAGATTTAATTATTAATCTAAAAATTCTTAATCTAAAAAACCCAAATGAAAATCTAGATCTATTTGTAACATTGCCCAATCCATTAAAAAGAAAACATAAAATTTGTGCTATTGTTGATAAAGAACTAGCAAGTGCATCTAAATTTTTTGACAAAACCATACAACAAGAAGAATTAGCAGGTTTAAGGAAAAATCCGAAAGAAATAAAGAAGTTATCAAGACAATATGATTGGTTTATTGCACAAGCAAACTTAATGGCTGAAGTAGCTACAGTATTCGGTAAAATTCTAGGTCCTCGAGGTAAAATGCCAAATCCAAAAGCAGGATGTGTTATAACACCTACTTCAAATTTAGAACAAGTAAAAGAAAAACTAGACAAAACAGTCCAAGTTAAAACGAAAAAAGAACTAATAGTAAAAATTCCAGTAGGAAAAGAAGATCAAGATGATTCAAAAATATTAGAAAATATAATTCATACTTACAACAACATTATCCATAGTTTGCCTCAAGAAGAAGCGAATGTGAGAAGTGTTTATTTAAAATTAACAATGGGACCAAGCTTAAAAGTTGGTTCAAAAAAAGAAGAAATTAAAGAAGATGCCAAAGAACAACCCAAAAATAAATGAAAAGAAAAAGAAAGAAGTAGAAATCTTAAAGGAGCTTCTTAAATCTAACAAAGTTATAGGCATAGCCGACTTAACTAATCTACCATCTAAACAATTACAATCAATTAGATCTAAACTAAAAAAAGAATTAACTATAAGAAATTTCAAAAGAAGATTAGTAAAAATAGCTATTGAAGAAATTAAAGAAGAAAAAGATCTAACACCACTTGTAAGCTATTTAGACAATTCAATCCCTGTAATGCTTTTTTCATCTAATGATCCTTTTAAATTAGCTAAAGAAATAAGAAAATCAAAATCAAAAGCAGCCGCTAAAGCTGGTCAAATAGCACCTAATGATTTAGTAATACCTGCAGGACCAACAGATTTTCCACCAGGACCAATTATCGGAGAACTTGGACAATTAGGAATTATAGCAGCTGTAGAAGAAGGAAAAGTAACAATAAAGCAAGATAAAGTTGTAGCTAAAGATGGAGATGAAATCACCCTACAATCTGCTGATTTATTAGCTAAAATGGGTGTAGAACCAATGGAAATTGGTCTTAATGTTAGAGTGTTTTATGATGATGGTATGATCTATAAAAAAGATGTATTTGATGTTGATGAAAAAGAATATATCGCTAAATTAGTAAGCGCACACCAAGAAGTCATTAATTTATCTGTTTCAACTGGATATATCACAAAAGAAAATGTAAGCATATTAATAGCAAAAGCAAATAGTGAAGCTGATGCTTTAAATAAAAAAGTAGACTTAAAAGAAGACAAAGTAGTGGAAACAAAAGAAGAGCCTCAAGAAGTTAAAGCTGAAGAACCAAAAGTAGAAGAAAAACCAGCTGAAACTAAAGAAGCACCAAAAGAAGAAGTTAAAGCTGAAGAACCAAAAGTAGAAGAAAAACCAGCTGAAACTAAAGAAGATCATATTCAGGAGGAATAAAATGGAATACATGCATGCAGCAATGTTATTACATAAAGCAGGAAAAAAAATAGAAGAAGACGGTTTAAAGAAAGTGTTAACTGCAGCTGGAGTAGAAGTTGATGACGCAAAAATCAAAGCAGTAGTCGCAGCATTAGATGGAGTAAACATCGATGAAGAAATTAAAAATGCAGCAACTGTAGCAACACCAGTAGCATCCGAAGAAGCACCAAAGGAAGATAAAAAAGAAGCAGCAGCAGAAAAAAAGAAAGACGAAGGTGCAGCCGCCGCAGGACTAGGTAGCCTGTTTGGCTAATTTTTTTCCCTTTATTTATAACAAAAGAATGAAAAATAGATTTATAGACGTAAAATGGACAATATCAGGAAAGAATTAAAGAATAGTATCTCTGAATTAAGAAAAAAACTTAATCAAGTTAATGAAAAAAAAGAAAATTGGTACAATAAAAAAGAAACTTTAAAAACAAAAATAAATGAACTTATTACTGAAATAAAATCCTTAAAAGATAAACAAAACAAAGATTCAGGATATAAAGAAAATAAAGAAAAAAGAGATTCTCTTAATGATCAGGTAAAAAAATTAATTGATCAAGTAAAAAAATTAAACAAAGAAAAAAGAGATTTTATGCAAAAACACAAAATCCGATCTGATCCTTCTTCTGTTAAAGAATTAATAGACTCCTTAGAAACAAAAATTGAAACAGAAGCACTTTCCTTAGATAAAGAAAAAGGAATTATGAAAAAAATTAAAGAATTAAAAAAAGATTACAATGAAACTTCTGAATTAAAAAACATAATAGACCAAAGTTCAATAGTATCTAAAAAAATTGAAGAAACAAGGGAAAAAGCAAATAGTTTCCATAAAAAAATATCAGAATTATCTGGAGAAAATAAAGAAAAATTCCAGGAACTAAGTAATGAAATAGAAAGAGTAAAGAAAGAAGAGGAAGATGCTTTCAAAAAATTCTTAAATTTTAAAAAAGAATTCATAATAATTAACAATGATTTAAAAGAAAAATTAAAAGAATCGAGTTCATTACCTCTTGAAGCAATAAATCAACCAAAAAAAGCAAAACCAAGAGTTAAAAAAACAACAAAAAGAAAAGAAGCAAATAAAAAAGCCTTGGAAGAAAAAGCAAAAGAAGTAGAAGAAAAAATTAGAAGTAAAAAGAAACTAACTACAGATGATTTAATAGCATTACAATCCTCAGAATAAAACTTTTAAACCCTTCTTTTAGCATCTATTTATGTCTTTATTTACTACATTATACCAGTGGACCCAATTAACATTTCTACCTTTAGGGAATATGGGGTTGTTTATAGTAGCATTCTTAGAATCTTCATTTTTTCCATTACCTCCAGACTTCTTATTAGTCATTATGGCCCTAAATGCCCCAGAATCAGCATTAATTTTTGCATTGATAGCTACAATTGGTAGTGTTCTTGGCGGAATATTCGGTTATTATATAGGGTATGTAGGCAAGGAAAAAGTTGTTAAAAAATTCATAGATGATGATAAAATAAACAAAGTTCATAAATTATTCGAAAAATACGAGTCTTGGGCCATATTTATAGCTGGATTTACACCTATACCATATAAAGTATTTACAATCGCTGGTGGCTTCTTCTACATTGATTTCAAAAAATTTGTAATCGCATCATTTTTAAGCCGTGGTTTAAGATTTTTCATAGAAGCAATCCTAATTATATTATATGGGGAGACAATTTTGAAGTTCTTAGGATCCTATTTTAACCTATTTTCATTGATAGCTGTAGTTTTAGCAATTCTGGCTTATATAGCCTACAAATACCGTGAAAAGATAAAATGGTAAATTTCACTAAATAGAAATGTTTATAAACAGCCACTTTATAGTAGAAACACAATAATAATCCATATATAGGGGGGAAAACAATGAAAAAACTATTTTTAGTATTAGTATTTAGTCTATTCTTAGTCGCAGGATTAGGAGTAGCAGAAGCGGCCTCACTATCTGACCTAGACTTAGGACCAGTTAGCTATGACCCTTCATCAAGTAGAGATTTAGGAGAATCAACAACAGTAAAATTTAATGTAGCAAATACAAACTTAACTGAAGCAATAACATTAGATTTTTCAACAAATGAGTTGAAAAATGGCGCATATACATTAGGAACACCAGTTATTCAAAGCGTAACTATACCTGCATTAAGTAACGTGGATGTAACCTTTAGTGTATCTGTAGCAGCAACATCGAAAAAATCAGGAATTTATCCTGGAACAGTAACTATGAAAAACAGCGATGATGCAAGCGATCTACCTGTATTAACAAGACAATATAACATTAATGTTAAAGATAAAACAGCATTAACTGGAGATTCTGAATTAGAAACTGCAGTACCTGCAGATGAAACAGAATATAGTGAATCTTTTATTGTAACAAACACTGGATCTGTTAGTCTAAGTGGTTTAACAGCCTCAAGAAGCATTGATGGATTTAAAGATGAAGATGACAATGAAGTAAATACACAAATTTCAATTGATAAAACAGCATTAAATCCTGGTGAATCAGCAACAGTTACTGTAAAATCAACAGTTCCTAAAAAAATGATTGTTGACACATATTCAGGAAATATAACTGTTTCAAGTTCTGGAGTAGATTTTCAAACAAAATTTATAGTGTTAGTAGAACCTAGAATTTGTAAAGATGGTAGAGTCTCAACTTTCAAAGGAGAAGATTCAACATTTGTTACAAGTGCAAGATCTGGAGTATTAACATTATCAATTGATGAACCAGACGATGGTGATGAAATTGAACCGGGCGACGAATTAGATTTAGAAATCAATATAGAAAACAATGATAGAGACAATGATTATGATGTAGTTGTTGAAGCTATTTTGTATGACATGGAAGATGATGAAGAAATCGTAAAAGTAGAGTCTGATGTAATTTCATTAGATGAATCTGGTGATGATGATGACGAAGCAAACGTTGATTTAACTTTATTAGTTCCATATGATATCCAAAACAACGATTTGAAAATCTTTGTAATGGTTTATGAAGAAGATGATGAAGATAAAAACTGTAACTATGACTCTATTGAATTAGATTTCAGCAGAGAAAGAGATGTTATCGCAGTTACTGAGTTAAATTTAGATAGAGACTCATATACTTGTGGTGACACTGTTAATGCAAGAGTAGACTTGTTAAACATTGGTACTAGAGACCAAGATGATGTTTTAGCAATGTTAGAAAGCTCTGAATTAGATGTTGATTTAATCTCAGATAGTCAAATGGAATTAAAAAGATTTGATAAATCTGGAGATAGCGCAACTCAATTGTTCTCATTTGTAATACCATTCGATGCAGATGAAAAACAATACGCATTAACTGCTACAGCAAAATACGATGGAAACGAAGAATCATCTCCTGCAGTAGAATTATTAACAGTTAATAACTGTGTAAGTGAAAGAGCTACAGTAAGTTTACCTCAATCAGAAGTAAACGGTGCAGCAAATTCCAAAGTAAATGTTCCATTAAAGATAATGAACAACTTGGATTCAGCTGTTACATATACTGTTGAGACATTATCTACAGTAGCAGATAATGTACAAAAACAAATCTCAGTGGCTCCGAACCAAGAAGTAACTAGTTTCGTAGAATTAACATTAAACGATAACTTAGAAGAAGGTTCATACACAGTAAGTATTAACTTAAAAGCCAATGGAGAAATCGTTGACACTAAACAAGTTAGTGTAGTCGTAGGTAAATCATCTGGATTTGCACCTGTAACTGGATCATCTGTATCTGGTTTATTTGGTGGAACAGCTGGTAAAGCATTATTAATAGCAGGTAACGTTATTTTAGTTATCTTAGTAATTTTATTAATAGTGGCAGTTGTAAGAAAAGGTCCGGAATAAAACCTTTTTTCTTTTTTTCTTTTAATTTTATATTAACATGGATCATTTAACTGAAGAACAAGTAAGAAGAGCTACTCAAAATACATACCATCCTGTTATTTCTTTATTACAAAAATATGAATCTCACTGGTTTGAATTAGTGGCATCATTAAGTGGAATGGAAAGTGAAGATAAAATTTCTGAAAGTCAAAGGTTATGTTTAGATTATTTAGCTCCTTTTGTAAATGAATTACAATCAATTCCATTTAAATTAGGACCACTAAATATTATTTCAATATGGGAAGAAGCAGTAAGGTTATTTCCAGTAGCAGCACCAAGGTATGCTCTAGCAGAAAGTATTACCTGTTCATACCTCACTCAATCAACAAATTCAGAAGCTTGGGATAATTTCTACGAAAAGATAGTTAATGATAGTTTAGATGAAGATTACCTATCAAGATTAAAACAAAATAAAACTGATTTAATAAAAGCCAGAAGAAAATTAAGAAGGTTGAGCAAAGACAATAGTTCAATAAGTTTATTCATTAATGGACTTCAACCAGGAGAAGCAGTAACCTTAGCAAAAAAAGCATACAAAGAAGGTAACACTGAATCAGAAAGAAGGATAGATACAGCCATAGAAAGAGAAAAAATGATCATTGGTAAATTTCCAAATTTAAATGAACTAATAGAAAATTGGAACGTGGGTGCCGGATCAATCGAATTACCCTAGATTTCTAAAAAACAAAACCTTTTAAAATAATAACCCGATTAAATTTTTAATGAGTAAAATAGTATTTAACTACAGAAGAAAAACTTGGAAGGAAACTCAAAATTTTATAGATTCTTTAGAAGCTGGCCATGCATTAGATCTAGCATGTGGCAATGGACAAGAAACTGCATTATTGTTGAAAAAAGGTTTAGAAGTTACAGCATTAGATATTTCAGATGATCTTCTAAATGAAGCTAAAAAAAAAGCACCTAATGCAAATTTCATCAAAGGAGACATTCGTAACATTCCACTAGAAAATGATTCAGTAAACTACATTAACTTCATGGCAGCATTACACCATTTAAAAAATAACAATGATAGATTAAAATGCTTAAAAGAAATCCATAGATGCCTAAAAAAAGATGGAAGAGCATTCTTAAGTGTCTGGAGCAAAAAAGGCTTGTCAGGTGGCAAATACATCCCATGGGGAGACAATAAAAAACGTTATTATTATTTCTTTGAACAACAAGAACTTCTTAATCTAATTCAAATGTCAGGTTTTGAAATCATTAAATGTAAAAATTCAAATGAGAATATATTTGTAGAATTCAAAAAACCTTAACTCTTCCACTTTATACTACAACCAATACTTGGTTTAAACCATTCAATAATTTCTTCATTATTTAGAACTTTTCCAATATCTTCATCCATCTCATGAGAACTTGCTTCCTGATCTAATTGTAATGCATCATTAATTCTGCCATGATACTTTAATTTCCTCTCACCATCAAATAAAAATGGATCCGGAGTACATTCAGCACCATAAGCTCTAGCTACCTCTTGAGTTTCATCAAATAAATAAACAAAGTTAAAATCTCTTTCTCTAGCTACTTTTTGCATATTTTCAAAATTGTCTTCTTCATATTGTACAGGATCATTAGAATTTATTCCAATCACAACTAACCCTTCATCCTGATACTTAACCTGTAACTCCTGAATTATATCTAATTTATTTTTTACATAAGGGCAATGATTGCACATAAATACAATTAAAATAGCTTTAGCATCCTCAAAATCATCTAAAGAATAAAGATTTCCATCTACTCCTTTCAAGGAAAAATCAGGTGCTTGAATTCCTTTTTGCAGTTTTTGCTTTGATTCTAGCAATACCACTGTTATTTAGTAAGAGCATATAGATATTTAAAAGTTGTGAAAAGGGCCTACCCGGATTCGAACCGGGGATCATCGCTCTGCAGGCGAGTGCTTTACCACTTAGCTACAGACCCATATTTAAAAAACAAACTTAGAAGTTTTAAAAACATTGTTATTTTCAAAAAATTATATAAACTAAACAATATTTATTAAAATATGAAATATGATCTTTTAAAAGACATAAAAATTTTTTCACCTAAAGATATTCCAAAAGATAAACATATTCTTGGAAATTTATTAAAGAAAAAAACTAAAATTCTAGCAACATTTAATCCAGGATTAACCAGATTAAAAAATAAAAATTTATTAATGATGGTTAGAATAGCTGAACAACTAATAGATGTAGAAACTAAAACACATGTCCAAGCAATAAGATTTGATCCTAAAAAAAAGAAATTTATTATTGATAAATTTCCAAAATCTTCATTAGATAAATCAGATCCAAGATTATTTTTAATAGATTATAAAAATTCATCAGCAAAGAAAAAAGCTGCAATATTAACTTCTATGTCTTATTTACTCCCAGTAGAACTAACACCTGATGGACTAAACATAGTAAAAATACATTACAATAAAGTTATTCTTCCTAAAAAACATTTTCAACAAAATGGTATAGAGGATGCAAGAATTACTAAAATAAATAATAAATACTTTATGACAACAGTAGGTGTAAGTTATGATAGATTAGGTTCTGTACTCTATTCTTCTAAAGATGGTTTAAACTATAAGTTAGAAGGATTAATACTAGATGAACAAAACAAAGACGCATTATTATTTCCTAAAAAAATAAAAAACAAATATTATATGATCACAAGACCTATGGGGGATTTTATGTTTGCCTCCCCCCCGAGTTCACCAAATCTACCTGGTTTTTCAATGAAAATAGCAGAGTCTAAAGATTCACACTACTGGAAACCATATGGAAAAGTATTAATTCAACCAACAAAAAATTCTAAAACAAGTGAAAGAACAGGAGGAGGTGCTCCACCTATATTAACAAAAAAAGGATTCTTGACTTTATTCCACGGAGTAGAACCAACTAAAAAAAATATTTATGGTTTTTATAAAACTTTCAAAGCTTTAGTTGATAAAAACAATCCAGATAAATTAAAAGAAATAGATTATAATCATCCAGTTTTAGAATCAAATCCAGAATTAACAAAAGATCTAAAAGAAATTTCTTACATGGACAACATTGTTTTCACAACAGGCATTGTAGAACATAATGATAATTATATTATAGCTTCAGGTCAAGATGATTTAATTTGTAGAATTACCCATATAAGTAAAAAACAATTGGAATTTTAAAGAAATGAAAAAAGAGTTGATTTTACTATTTTTAATATTACTATTAATTACTTCATGTAATAAAGATGAAAAAGTAGAAGAAATAACTATAGAATCATGTCAAGAGTGTATCTCTCAAGGCCTACTATGGTGCTCTAACGCAGATATACAGAATAGGTGTGGAATATCTCCAGAATTTCAAAACGTATGTCAAAACAACAATGGAAATATTATTTTTACAAATGATAAATGTGAAATAATACAGGAAAATATAACAAAAAAAAAATTAAAAAATATTAACTTAACCTACCCTATTTCCTCAAAATATTCTTTTGATTATGTTGCAACAAGGCCTATCAAAAAAAGTAGTAGATTATATCAAATAATCAAAATAAATAAAGATCTTTACTACAACTATGTTAACAAAAGTTATAATCTAAACTCAACTTTTATTTACAAAAATGAAGCTGATTCAAAGTACACTAAAAACGTTAGTGAAATAGAAGTTAGAGAATTTTCAGATAGAATTGAATTACACATGTATTCTCCAATTTTAGAAATTGGGAAATATGATGTTTATTCTCAACTTTTTATAGAAGGAACTACCTGGACAATAAACTCCACATCCAGAAAGATATGGATACAACAACAACAATATTATGAAGAAATAGGAGTATATATCCGACCTTCATTTAATATTGGTGATATTTCATTATCTTCAACATTTTCAAAATTCACCCTAGGAATTATAATGCAAAACGGAATTTTAAATTCCTTAGATTATTGTTATAGAAATGAAACTAATGCTTTGATATTAGGAAAAGGTGAAGAAGAATTATTATTTATTAGAAGTAGTTTCACCCTCATCCCTGATGATGTAAATGAAAATAGTTCAAAGTTAAACTCAGTTTCAGGAACAATATTTCTTCAAGGAAGTTACAATAATTCAAATTTTATAAAATTAAAAAAGATAGAACCACACAATAATACTATAGATCTTAAAATTTTAAACACTGGTACTAATTATTATGATTTAGAATATAAATATAATAAATCAACTACAATAACTTTTGAAAATTACACTTTTAATATTAAAATAAATGATAAGTACAACACAACTGAATTTTCATCATTAAATGATGATTCATATATTATAACAACTAAAAATAATTTATACCTTAAATTCAACTTTCCAGGAAATGAAACATATCTTGGAGGAAATAGAACTTGTAATTTATCAATATGGGATAACCAATTAATTAATTACACAATATCCCCTGATTACGATTCTACAGGAATATATTACACCATCTACAACCATACTGAAATAATAACAAAAACAAATACGACCAATTCTACAGTATAAAAATGGGCACGACGCCCTTCAATCAAAAGTGATCAATTCTTATTAAGAAAAAATAGCATTTATATCTTTTGAACTAAACCATAATATAAAAAAAGAAAAAATAATATTTAAACTGAATATACTAATTGAAGCAGACGATTAGTCAGTCTTCATCATCTCTCGATGTCCCCCTACAATTATCAGGAGGAGATCCATCACCAGTACATTCACAAATCTCAAGACCATGACCAACCTCTCCATCTCTACAATGAGCTGGTGATATCTCCATCCCTGATTTATCATATCTTGCAGCCATTGAGCATACTTTACCACAATCACTCTGTGACGAATCTGGACTACCTGAGGCACTTGAATCAGCATCAGAAATTCCATCTGATGATTCTGCTGCTGCAGATTCAGGGGAATAACCTTCCCAATCATTACTAAAATCATCCCTAGCTACATCCACTATAACATCAGGCATATTACCTGAATAACATCCTGGCCCACATAAATTTCCAGTGTTTAAATCGAAAACACCCATCCATTGTCCACTTGGTGAATAAGCACTAAACGAATTGATAGTTCCTCCAATTCCTCTTGTGGTTTGACGTATATAAAAAGGAGATCCATCAGAAGTTAAACCTGCCTTAGTCATAACATTTGCCGCTCCCCCGTATCTATTTCCATCTCCTAAATATTTAGGTAATTGCTGAAATCCAGGGTCATCTAGACCACTATATGTCGGTTTTAATAAAACTTCATATTCAGACTGTAAATATATCTGCTGTTCAGTAGATAGATCACCTTCATCTTGGTTTTCATTACTACCCTTAATATTTACACAACAATGTAATATTTCACCCCTATACTCTTCACTTTCTACTGATTCAAAACCTAATGGACAATATGTTCCGATTCTCCCTTTATCAAATGATTTACAACTTATATAAAATTCTGAATCCCATAAAAGACTATTAACACCTGCAACCTTACTTAATATTTGAATATCTTCTCTTGAAAAAGGTACACTTGGTAACTCTTCTACAGATATTTCAACATTCTGGTTTTGAGAAATAGATTCTGATTTTTTACATGTTTTTCCAACCCATTCACAATCTAATCCACTTTGTGTACATTCTTGTGGATCTCCAGATAAATCAGCACAAGTTTGTAAAACATCAAATTCTACACAACCATTATCCACCCACTCACAATTTAATCCACTTTCTGTACATTCTTGAGGATCTCCTGAAAAATCAGCACAAGATTGTGATAATTGTCTACCTTTAGCAGAATCATCACAACTACTTACAAATAAAACAACAGAAACTAATAATACAATTAATAATATTTTTTTATTCACTTACATCATCTCCTTCTAATTTTTTTAATTAAAAAATACAACATTAGAAACTATATAAATGTTTTTTTAGTACATTCCTCAAATTCCAAATGATTAAAATCTAAAAAAAGATAAAAGTTTTCCATAAAATATAATATAGTGCAAGAACAGTAAACCACTTAGATGGTTTACCATACTAAACACCTATATTTATGGGCACGACGGGATTTGAACCCGCGACCCCTTGCTTAGAAGGCAAGTGCTCTATCCAAGCTGAGCTACGCGCCCTTAAAAAATAAAATAGTATAACTCTTTAAAAATCTTTATATATTTCAATATTAAATCAAAATTATGAAAAAAATAATATTTTTATTAATTTTAACTTTATTCTTAGTAACAGCATGTAATAATGAAGAAAACTCAGAATCACCACCTGATTTACTTATAGATAATAAAGAATATTGTAATGGTGCCCAAAGAGATGTTGAATTATGTTATACCTTATATGATCCAGTATGTGGACATAATGAAAATAATAAACAAATACAAACATATTCTAATATTTGTAACGCATGTAAAAATTCAGAAGTTATTTTCTTTGTTCGTGGTGAATGTTAAAAAAAATTAAAAAAAAATTAAAAAAGATTCATACCGTATGCTATAAACAACGGTAAGAATATTAAAGCTACTTTTCCAACAAGTTTAATCAATATGTTCAAACTAGGTCCAGATGTATCTTTGAAAGGATCTCCAATTGTATCACCAATTACAGTTGATTTATGATACTCAGATCCTTTTCCACCATGGTGTCCACTTTCAACATATTTCTTTGCATTGTCCCAAGCACCACCAGCATTAGCCATCATTACAGCCAATAAAAATCCTGTAATCAAACTGCCAACTAATAATCCACCTAATGCTTCTAGTCCAATAAATAACCCTATAAGTATTGGAACTATCAACACTATTAATCCAGGAAGTAACATTGCTTTCAAACTTGCTCCAGTTACTATGTCAATACACTTTTCATATTCTGGTTCAGCTTTTCCGGCCATAAGTCCTTTAATTTCTTTAAACTGTCTTCTAACCTCTGTAACAATGTAACCTGCACCCCTTCCAACAGCCCTCATTGTTAAAGCTGAAAACAAGAAAGGTAACATTGCACCAACAAACAATCCAGCCATTACATTAGGATTAGTTAGACTTATTGTATCAAGTCCAGCATGTGCAAAGAAAGCAGCTATCCAAGCTAAAGCAGCTAAAGCAGCTGAAGAAATAGCAAATCCTTTTCCAATTGCAGCAGTAGTATTTCCAACCTCATCTAAAGCTTCTGCTCTTTCTCTTACTTCTTTTCCTAGTCCAGCCATTTCTGCAATACCTGCAGCATTATCTGAAATTGGTCCATAACCATCTATTGATAAAATCATTCCTAAGGTTACTAACATACCTACCGAAGCTATAGCAATACCATACAAATCAGCAAAACCATAAGCAAACAAAGTAGCAGCAGCAACTATTAAGACAGGTAATACTGTACTAGTCATTCCTGTAGCAAGTCCCTCTATAATATTTGTTGCAGGCGTACTAGATGCCTTAGCAATATTTCTTACAGTTTTTCCAGAAGTATAATATTCTGTAACTTTTCCAATTAAAAATCCAGATATTAATCCTGTAATCAATGCATAAAATAATGAAATGTCACCAACAGTCTCATCAATAATGAAAAAACTAGCAACTATCATCAATAAATTACTTATTATTACACCACGATTTAGTGCCTTACTAGCTTTTTTTGCTTGTTCTTCATAACTTCCACCTTCTTTACCGCTAACAAAAAAACTTCCAACTATTGAAGCAACTATTCCAGCTCCTGCTAGTAATACAGGTAGTATTACCCATTGAGGCCCTAATAATACACCGAGAAACATTGCAGCTATAATTGCTGAAACATAGCTCTCAAATAAATCTGAACCCATTCCAGCAATGTCTCCAACGTTATCCCCTACATTATCTGCAATAGTAGCAGGATTCCTTGGATCATCCTCAGGTATTCCAGCTTCAACTTTTCCAACTAAATCTGCCCCAACGTCAGCACTCTTAGTAAATATTCCCCCACCAACTCTTAAAAATAAAGCTACACAAGATGCTCCAAATGCATATCCAAGTAAAACTTCAGGATCTGGAAAGATTAAATATAATATCATTAATCCTAATAGTCCAAAACCAACAACAGAAAATCCCATTACTGCTCCACCTGAAAAAGCTATTTTCAAAGCTTTTGAAAAACTTTTACTAGCTGAATGAGCCACTCTAGAGTTTGACCTAGTAGCTATCATCATTGAAAGATAACCTGCTAGTCCGCTAGTCACTACACCCACTAAAAATGTAATAGCAACAATAGGCTCGCCCAGTAATAACCATAAAACTAAACTGACAATCACAGCAAAGATACCTAAGCTTTTGAATTCTCTTAACATAAAAGATTTAGCTCCTTTCTGTATTGCCTCACTAATTTGCTTCATTTTAGCATTACCTGCACTATTCTTAAGAATTTTATAAGATAGATATCCAGCATAAACTAATGCTAATAAAGCAAACAAAATTGAAATTAAACTTACTGTGTCCATATAAATTACCCCCTTAAGTTATTATTCTTAAATTGAATAATAAATTATTTAAATACTTTACTCCTTTTAAGAAAATGCAGATGTTTGATCAAATAAAGAAATTATTTTCTAAAAAGCAAGAAATTGAAGAAGAGTCCACTAAAATTGAGCTTCCATCTGAAGCTAAACAAGATTTATTAAATGCATTAAATGAATTCAAAAAAGAAATCCAAGACATAAAAAAAGCAAAATCTTTCAAGTCCCCAAATACTAGTGTACTAATTACAAATATAGGTAAAATAAAAGACAAAGTGAGTAAAGATATTCACATTAGTCCAATTATTAAAGAAGTAATAGATAAAATTTCGATCCCAATTCAAAAAAATAATTTAGATTCTGCATTAAAAGCTATTGATAAATTCAAAGAAAGATTAATTTAAATAATATATGAGATTTATAAAAACATGACAGAAAATAATGAATGGAAACGAACATGCCCTCATTGCAGCTGGGTTAATAATTTTTATCTAGAAAAATGTGAGAGATGTGGAAAACTTATAGATTTATCAAAACTAGTAAAAGTACAAGAAGCTGCTGCTGCATTAAACAGTTTAGAAAATGGATCTAGACCTAATGCGAATTCAGGAGCAATTTATACTCATTTATTAGGCATAAATGATGATGAATTAGAAAGAGATTCAGAAGTATTAATTAAAAATCCTCATGACAGAGAAGCAATGAACAGAATAAGAAGAAAATTACTTAGATTAATTTAAATAATATATAATAATTATAAAAACATGACAATAGATGAATTAACACAAACATGTAGATTCTGTCAAAAAGAAACTGGAAGTGATCTAAAAGTTTGTCCACACTGTGGAAAAGCAATATCTGAAGGATTAAGAATGGAAATAAGAGATGCCCTAGGAACTTTAGAACATGGTAATTCACACGATGCAAGAATGATAGCTTTTGTACATGGAAATAGACCATATAAATATGTTCAAGAACGAACAGCAAGAGTTGGTATGGCTGAAATAGAAGGCGAATCAAAAGAAGAAAGAAATGCAAGAATTATTAGAGAAAGAAAAGAAAACGAAAGAGACGATGAAATGTGTGCAGCAATACTAAATAGAATGTTATAATTAATATTGAAATAATTTTCTTTGAGTGTTTATTCTTTTTAACAAAAAACTTTTCTTAAATAATTTATCTACATCATATCTAAATTGTTTAAAAATTAAATCTTTTACTTTTTTTAACATCAATTCCTTACTATCAAATTTCTCAGGGGAATTATCCATACTTTTTTTCCCAGCAGTCCTCACGACCCATACACCCAGTGGATCAGAATATTCAGGAGTTTCAAATCTTACAACTAAAACACTTGCTTGCCTTTTCTTATCTTTTAAATATCTTAAGATAGGTAATCTTGCTGCATAATATCCACCAACAGTATTACTTGCATATGTTTTTCTCCCCTCATAAGATTCATAATCTGTTGCAAAATAAATATTATCTTTACTAGGGCTCCAGGCAGCCCCTGGCATATAACCCTCATAAAGTTCATAACTCCAAACCTCAGGAAACAACATAATAAAATAATAATTGCCTAAATAATGTCCTGTAAATAAATAGTACTCATTAACTATTGAATAATCTTTAATCTCTTTTATAATCTCTTTACCGATTAAATCATCCGTAGCAGTTATACTCCATCTTGTTGGGACAAGTATTCTATTTTTCTTAACGCCTAATGCACCTACAGATAGTATTTGGCTTATCTTTGTCTCTTCAAAACCTTTTTCATATAAATGTTTAATTCCAAATCTGGCCTTTAAATCTGTATCATTTATAACTTTATCAACTTGCTGAGGTATTTTGATATTCTCAGTAATTCTAACTTTTTCTAGCCCCACACCAGCACCAACAGGACTATGAATATTATCAAGTACTGATTTTATTTTTGGTTTTTTATTTAACTTAATTTCAATGTCTACGTCCTTACTACTCAGTCCAATCTCTTGTGCATTTTCCAGTAACTTTGGAGCATTTTTAATTGCCTTGACATCACTTTTAAATCTTGAATTAATTAATGCTGATCGTACATTCACTATATCTTTTACTGAAAATCCAGATTTAATCCAAGTTTGATAAGAATCATACAACCAAGCATTATCTGTGTGCTCTGGTGGACTTAATATCCCTACATTAACCTCAGGATATTTTAATTTACTTCCAATAAATATGGTAGGTGGTGAAGCACTAAATAAATCTTTAATATCTAATTCATTTATTTTACTAAAACCTATAGATGCTTGATTAATCATATTCTTTAATTCACTTTTTTTAAAAAAAATAGGCTCGCTCATTTTTATTTTTCTTAATTAATATTCTTTTTATAAGAGAAACTTAAATTTATAAAACTTTCAAAGGTGTTTGTCCGATGCCCACTAAAAAACAAAACATTTATATATAACTAACTATAGTGAGTCTATAATGGAAACAACAATTCAAATAGATAAAACAGTGGTTGAATCATTAAAAGAAGTAAAAGAATACCCTAGACAAACATATAATGAATTAATTGAGAAAATGTTACATATCTTTAAAGCAGTAAAAAAGAAAAACCAATACGATGAGTTCCTACATAAAATACAACAAGCTAAAATGAAAGAATTGTGGGATAATAAAGAGGATGAAGCTTGGGAAAATGCCTAAACCAGGAGATATTATTCTCACAAATATTCAATTCACAGATACTTTTGAAATTAAAAAAAGACCTGCATTAGTCTTATTTGAAGAGTATGATAATTTTGTTGTGGCAGGAATAACAAGTAATTTGGAGATGAAAGGAGTTCAATTAACAAAAAAAGAAGGTGCAATAAAAAACAGTGTAATTAAATTAAATTATATTTTTACAATATCAAAAATTATGATTGAAAAAAAATTATTCCATATTTCTAAAGAAAAAAAACAAGAAGTTTATAATGAATTAGTTAAAAAAATAAATATACTAAAACCATAAAACTTTCAAAAGTGTTTGTCCAGTGCTAATTAAGAAATATATATAAACAATTATTCCCCTTTACTTGTATGAAAAAAGTCTCTAAAGAAACACCATTATCTGAAATAACTCTAAGACGTTATGAAAAACCCTATGGATTGTCTGAAAGAGATTTAATAAAAAAACTTTGTTTATCCCTTGGATTACTTCAACCAGGAGATTCTCGTGATATTATAGTCGATATTTTACTTGTAATTATAAAATCAAAAGAACTAGATTCAAAAGAAGTTGAAAAATTAGCAATAGCCTCAAGAAAAAAATATAATTTAGAACTAAAAGGTATTGCTGCCTCAAACATTAGAAGACAATTAAAAAGATTAAAAGATTTATTTTTAATAGAATCAATTAATAATAAATATAGAATAACTGAAAATGCACCATTATCTGAAATCTTTAAAGATAAAATAGAAAAATTCTACATAGAATCAATCCTAGAACGTGTTAAAGAATATTTTAAAGAAGTTGATAAATTACAATGATATACCCACCTGGAAAAGACTCATTCTTATTACAAAAACACATTAAAGATTATGCTAAAGGTTGGGTACTAGATTTAGGCACAGGTTCAGGAATTTTAGCAAGAGAAGCAAAAATATACACAGATGATGTCCTAGCTGCAGATATTAATAAAAAAGCATTACAAAAAATAACGGACATTAAAACAATACATACTGATTTATTTTCAAGTATTAAACAAAAGTTTGATTTAATTATGTTTAATCCACCCTATCTACCTGAAGATGTAAGAGAAGATAAAGAAGGTAAGGTAGCTTTATGTGGTGGCAAAGAAGGTTATGAAATTATTTTAAAATTCTTAGAACAAGCTATTAAACATTTAAATAAAGATGGAAAAATATTATTAGTTTTTAGCTCATTAACAAATAAAGAAAAAGTTGAAGAAAAATTAAAATCATTAAAATATTCTTTTAAAATAATAGATCAAGAAAAATTCTTCATGGAAAAACTTTATCTTTACCTTATTCAAACACAATCCTAGGCGAACCAACAGATAAAAATTCTTTTTGAAATAAAGATACCTCAATTATTCTATTATCTGGAAAAGATTCTTCTATATCCCTTAATATTACTCTTAAATCATAAGGGTTATTTACTACAATCCCAAATTCTAAAAAATTATCCCCAATATATTCTGCAATAAATGAAATGTTTTTATGATTTGATAAATAAGAATTTAATTTAGTTTTATTTTCAATATTATTTCGAATAAAAACACTATATTGGTAAAAATTAAGTTTAGATAAGTCAACAAAAATTGAATATTTTAAAATATACCCGGATTTTTCTAAATTCTTAATTCTTTTAATTACTGCAGGAGCACTTAATTTTAAATTGGTAGCTAAATCAACAACACTAATCCTAGAATTTTTAGAGAGTTTTTTTAATATTATTTTATCTTTATCATCAACGTTATAATTTTCCTTATTTAATTTAAATTCATATTTTCCATCAAAATATTTTTCATAAAAAAAAGAAGAGTTCTTATGTAATGTAAATCTATGATCATTAATACTTTCCTTAAATTTATTATAAATTAAATTAAATTTTTCATCTAACTCATTATTATTTCCCCCATAAATCGATAACCCAAAATTCCACACCCCAGATAATTCAGCAACCCAGGAAACAAAACCACATCTTTCTAAAAAATCCTTAAATTCTTTCTCCTTCTCAATTCTAATGTTAATAAAAACAGCAGCAGCAACATAACCTAATCTTTCAACATCTATTTCAGTTACAAAATTTAAAATTATTTTCTTTTCTTTTAGTCTATCTATTCTATAGTTCAAAACTTCTCTAGAAGTTCTCAATTTCTTTGCTAGTACAGTAAATGCTATTCTTGAATTTTTGGTTAACTCCAAGAGTATTTTACTATCTAATTTATCCATTTTACATATATTAACATTTAGACTATAAAAAGTTTATTATTGTAAGAATTTTAAAAGATAATTTAATATTTATTAGTAATCATCAAGTAATAAAACTTTGGAGGCAAAAATGAGAATAAATAAAGAAATGAAAGGAATAATCAAAATATTAGGTGTAGTCCTCCCTCTTTTGGGAGTAGGTGGATGGTTTCTATGGGAACATGATTCAGAAAAAAGTGAAAGGATCTCTGAATTATTAGGTTACATAGCAGCAAATGATTCTTTGCCTGGGATAAGCCAAGAAGATAAATATAGTTTTGCAAAAAAAACAGGTATACCTCTTGAAATAAATAACGGATTTTTTGAAATGGTCCCTAATCCCATCTTAACAACAGGTACATTATATTCTCAGCTTAAAAGGGCAGATCAACAATTTATAGGAAATGCACTTAGAATTTATCAAAATGATTCAACAGAGACAAATGAGAATTATTCCAATTAAAAAACCTTAAATACTTTATAAAAATAAAAATACTATGGCAGAAAGTAGTGAAGAAATAGGATTTCATAAAGGTGCATTAACAACATTAGCAAAGGAACAACAAGAACTTGCAAAAATGTTAAATATTGTCCAGCAAATAATGCAAGGACATATTAAAGCATTAAAAGATCTTGGAGTCGATATTGAGAAAGATATTAAAGAAACTCAAGAGAAACAAGGCCTAGATGAAAAGTTAAAAAAATAAATTTTTTCTTTTTTATTTTAATTAGATTTTTCTAAATTAAGAATATTAAAAAAGATTAACCTAACACCACCCAACCAAAAGATAGTAACAAAGAATTTATTTTTTAAGAGGGATACTCTTCTCTAGAACTTTTATCTAAATGTTTAAGAACGAATTTCTTTCTTTGTGCTGTAAAGTATTTTGCTAAATCAGTCATAGTTATTATCCCAACTAACTTGCCATTTTCTGCAACGGGCATTTTCTTAATCTTTTTATCTTCCATCATTTTAGAAGCATAATAAATATCAGCTTCAGGCTCTACAGTGATTAAAGGAGAAACCATTATTTGTTTAGTTTTAGCTAAACTAGGATTAACATTCTCTGCAACAACCTTTTGAGTTAAATCTCTCTCAGTTATTATCCCAATAGGCTTATCATCCTTAACTATAATAACAGAACCAGCATTTTTCTTCTTCATAGCTTTTGCAGCATCCATCAAATTATCATCTTCAGTAAAGGTGATAACCTTTTTGACCATTATATCTTTCACACTAGCCATGCTTATTTTTTATTTCCTTAATTTATATAATTATCGTTTATAATAAAAAAAATTATTAAAGTGATTTATCTACATAAAGTGAAATAAGGCAAAAAGCAAGTAGACCTGCACAAATAGCAATTGTATCTCCGGAAGAACCATATGGCGTAACTTTAACAGGTAATTTTTGTTCTTTTAAAAATGTCTCAAGTTCTGGTGAACCGAAATCAACACCCCTAAGATTTTCATTAATTAAACCATACAATTCATCTAACTCCACAGATTTTAAACTATCCTTCTTAAAAGATTCTATGCTAGAAACACTTTCTTCAAGTTCAGAAATCTTACTTTCTCTTTCTTGTAATGTAGACCATAACTCTCTTTGTTCTTCTAAATCAAATTCAAGGTCTTCTAATGAATTTCCTAGTTGATTTCTTGCTTGTTCACTATAATTAAATATAACCCCATAAAGAGAATCAACTTTAGAAAATATTTTTTGTTTAGCTGAATTTGTTACTAAATCATTAGTTCCATTAGGCAAATTACTTTGATAACTTTTAGGTCCTTCATCTGAACATCCTATTGCAGCTGTAACTAATAAAGGTAAGACAAATTTTCCCACATATTTTCTTAACATTTCCATTTTTAACCTCCTTATCAAACAGTTGAAGATAATAAACAGGCATTAATTATCCTCAACTATTTGTTATAATATAGTAGTAACACTAATACTTAAAACTTCTTACAATATTTTCGAATAAATAGCAACATTTAAATAAAATATTACCAATATTCCTAATATGGACAAAAAAACAAGAAGAATATTACATGAATTATCAAAAAACGCAAGAACACCATTGAAACAATTAGCTAAAAAAGTAAGCTTAAGTGAGTCAACTTTATCTTACAGATTAACTCAATTACATAAAGAAGAAATAATACTGGGAACAGCACCAATAATAGATCACTCAAAACTAAACCATATAGTCTATAGAATTTATGCTAGTTTCTTTGGAACTACAACAAAAAAAGAACAAGAAATATTTAACTGGCTAAAACAACAAAAAGCAGTTTTAGTATTAGCCTCTGTTCAAGGAGAATATGATATCTTAATAATGTCAGCAGTTAGCTCTTCTGAAAAATTTCATGATTTCTTAAAAAACTTTAAAGAAAAATACAGAAAGTTTATAGGAACATTAGAAACTTTCACTTACCTAAAAACATACCACTTTTCCAGAGACTATTTAATCGAAAATGAAGAAAGAACAACAATAGTAACAGGAGAATCACAAAAAGAAAAAATAGATGAATTAGATAAAAAAATTCTAAGATCATTAGCTACAGATGCAAGAAAACCAGTATTACAAATTTCTAAAGAAATTAATGTCCCAGTAAGAACAGTTTCTAACAGATTAAAATTACTAGAAAAAAAGAAAATAATTCTAGGATATAGTTTAAATCTTAATTTAAATAAAATTGAAAGGGAATATTATAAGTTAAATATTATTGGAAATGAAAACATTGATTATTCTTCTTTAATTAACTTTGCAGCCCATTTAGATTCTAGTATTTATGTAGATGAAACTATCGGCAAGTATGATTTTGAATTAAATGTTGAAGTAAAAAACAAACAAGAACTTAATGAAATAATAAATTCAATAAAAGAAAAGATGAAAGGTATTAGACACTTAAATTTATTTCAAATTAATAAATATTTAAAATTAACGTATCTTGGAGATTAGATCTTTGTAATTACAATAGGCTTATCCAACACTACAATAGTATGTTCAGCCTGACTTACTACTGCCTTACTTTTCTCTACTAATTGTTTATACTCTTCTACAATTTTTTCTCTCATTAAATCATTTATAGAAAAATTAACTTCAAATTGTTTAAAATCTTTTAACAACCATCTTTTAGCAAAAGGTAGCACATTATAGTTTTCTAAAATATATCCTAAAACCTTTCTACTCATAGGGTTTCTAACATTTCTATCTTCCACTGCCCTCATGATTTCAGACTTTGATTTTTCTTCAATAAATCCAACACCATCGGTTGCAAAAGGCTCTATTGCAATAACATCATTTTCTTTTAATTCCCAATTATCTCCATTATCAAAATTTGGAACAGCTAATCCTGCATGTTCTCTATATTCTTCAATAGAATGCCCTGTTAAGTTCTTTACAGGTTTATATCCTAAGTTAGTAATTTCACTCTCAATAACTCCTCCAATCTCTCTTAATTTTGTTCCGATTCTAACAATTTTCAAGGCTTCTTCTAATGCTTTTTCACTAGCCTTAACTAAATCATTATAATCCTCATTTAAAGAAACAGTTAATGCATTATCCCCAATAAATCCATCAACGTGTACTCCAACATCCAACTTAACAACATCATTAGCCTTAATTATAATTTTATCTTCAATTAAAGCATTATAATGCGCAGCAACTTCATTCAATGATAACTGTACAGGAAACGCACACTTTCCACCTAATTCAGTTATTTTATCCTCAACTTTTTTAGTAATTTCCAGTAAAGACGTATTTTCTTTTATTAATCCCTTACCAAATTGTAAGGCCTCACCAGCTATTCTGCCCGCTTTTTCCAATTTATCTAAATTTTCCATGTTTCTCCATTAAAAATTAATTATTTAAAATTACCTATAGAAAACAATATATAACCTCTTTCACTGTTTTAATCATGAAAGGTTTTATTATTTATCCAACATACAAAACAATCCAAGATAAATCATATGTCTGTTTATATGGACGCCTAGAAAATGGAGAATCGTTCCTAACAATTAATCATCAAAAACCATATTTTTACATTAAAGATAGTGACTTAAAAAAAGCAAGAAAATTAGAAACTTTCCAAATAGAGTCAACCTCATTCACTAATTTCAAAAAAGAAAAATTAATCAAAATTATTTTAGAAATTCCTGCAGAAGTACCTAAACTAAGAAAAACACTTGAAGAAGAAGACATAGAATGTTATGAAGCTGATATTAAATTAGCTTACAGATTTTTATTTGATAAAGACATTAAAGGTTCAATAGATATCACAGGAGATTATGATCAAGATGAACGTATCGATAGAGTTTACAAAAACCCAGAAATTAAAGCAACTTCATTTATCCCAGAACTAAAGATATTATCAATAGATATAGAAACTTCCCCAGATTTAAACAAATTATACTCCATCGCATTATCTTCTAAGGGTTATTCAAAAGTTTTAATGATATCAGGAAAAAAAGTAAAAGATGTTAAAACTTTCCAAGATGAAGAATCACTATTAGAAGCTTTTTCTAGTGAAGTGATAAATCACGATCCAGATATTATTACAGGATGGAATTTCATTGATTTTGACTTAAAAGAATTAAAAAAATTCTTTGATAGATATAAAATGAATTTTCAACTTGGAAGATCAAATGAAAATTGTAGATTAAAATTAGAAAGTAATTTTTTTAGATCAAGTAAAGCTGATTTTCCAGGTAGACAAGTTCTAGATGCATTAGATTTAATCAAAGATCCTTATCTAAAGGATTCTCCAACAATTCGTTCAAAAAAATTTGAAAATTATAAATTAGACACAGTAGCTAATGAGTTATTAGGAAAATCAAAAATAATAGATGATACAAAAAACAAAGGTGAAGAAATAACAAGATTATTCAATGAAGATAAAGATGCCCTAGCTAAATATAATTTAGAAGATACAAAATTAGTTTATGAAATATTAGAAAAATCTGAATTAATTACATTATTAGTACAAAGATCAACATTAACAGGGATGCCTCTTGATCGTGTAAATGCTTCCATCGCTTCATTAGACTCATTATACATAAGAGAAGCAATAAAAAGAAAATTAGTTGTCCCTTCTTCAAAGTTCTCAATAAAAGAGCGTGGAATCACTGGTGGGTTTGTAATGCAATCTAAGCCAGGTATTTATGATAATATTTTAGTATTTGATTTCAAATCACTATATCCCTCAGTTATGATGACCTTCAACATTGATCCTGCTTCTTACAAAGAAGAAAAAGAAGAAAATACAATAGAATCCCCCAACAAAGCTTATTTTGAAAACACTAATGGAATTCTTCCTAGTATCTTAGAAAAACTAATGAAAGAAAGAGCTAAAGCAAAAAAATTAGGAAATGATTTAGCATCTCAGTCCATTAAAATCACTATGAATTCTATGTTTGGTTCCATTGCGTCCCCTGCTTCAAGATTTTTCAACATGAAAATTGCTAATGCTATTACTCATTTCAGCCAATTTCTTATCAAACTTACAGCTAAAAAAATAGAAGAAATGGGTTACGAAGTTATTTACGCAGATACTGATTCTAATTTTGTAAATTCTAAAATAGAATCAAAAGAAGAAGCTAATAAAATTGGAAAAGAAATTGAATCTAAAATTAATTCTTTCTACAAAAAATATGTAAAAGAAAATTATTCAAGAGAATCTAAACTAGAACTAGAATTTGAAAAAAATTACATTAGATTCTTAATGCCTAAAGTACGTGGTAGTGAAAAAGGAGCTAAAAAACGTTATGCAGGTTTATTAGAAAAAAATGGAAAAGAAATAGTTGATATTACAGGACTAGAAGCTGTACGTGGTGACTGGACTGAGGCTGCACAAAAATTCCAAATAGAATTATTAGATAGAATTTTCCACAAAAAAGAAATACTTACTTATGTTAAAAAATTTGCAGATGAAATAAAACAAGGCAAACATGATTCTTTACTAGTTTACAGAAAACAAATAAGAAAAAAATTAGAAGAATATCGTAAAATTACGCCTCAACACGTTAAAGCTGCTAGAAAATTAAAAAAATTTGAAGGCAATATTATAGAATATTACCTAACAACAGATGGTCCCGAACCAATCCAGAATCTAGTACATGAAATTGATTATAAACATTATATCAATAAACAACTTAAACCAATAGCAGATTCTATTCTAGGATTCTTTGATACTAACTTTGATGATTTAATTTCAGGCTCTACTCAGAAATCTTTATTCAATTACTAGAAGATAAACTTTAATAGTAATTATAACTGATTATTAAAATGATTAATTTATCAAAAAAAAGTATTCAAAAAATATTTAATGCTCATTCATTAGGCATTGTAAAAACAAAAAGCTTAGTTTATGAAGGTGTTAGTAATCCCACATACATAATTAATGACAAAATTGTATTAAGAATAAGAAAAGATTCAAATAAATTTAAGTTTGAAAAAGAAAAATTTCTATTTGATTTATTAAAGAAAAAAACTAATCTTCCAGTTCCAGAAGTTATAGATTTAGATTCTTCAAAAAAAATCATACCCTATGATTATATATTACTTAAAAAATTACAAGGAAAATCACTCAAAAAATCTTTTTCAAAACTTCCAATCAATCAGAGAAAAAAGTTAGCTTATGAATTAGGAGTATCCTTAGCAAAAATTCATTCTATTCATTTCAAAACTACTGGACATTTCAAACCAAAGGGATCAATTAGGAAATTATCTTGGCCTAAATTAGTTTGGGGAATTTATACTGATTCTTTAAGAGAAATTGAAAATAATAAATTACTAAATAAAACTCTAATTGAAAAAATTAAAATATTTATTGAAAAAAACAAAAAAGAGCTTAAAATAAAATTTAAACCATGTCTTATCCATAGTGATTATAACAAAGAAAATATTTTGATAAATAATGGAAAGATTACAGGCATTCTAGATATGGAATGGTCTTATTCAGGTCACTTAGAATATGAATTAAGCGCTATGAATTTAAAATTAATGAGAACAATATTACACTATCAAAAAGATTTTTTTAATGGATATGAATCAAAAATTAAAAGAAAAAATAATTCAAAAAAGTTAGAAGCATTTTATGGAATTATTTATTGGATGAGCATTGTGTGTTGGATCCATAATGAAAAAGCAAAAATTTCTCCAAAAAAATATATTAACGAAATAAAAAGATTATTACTTCAATCTAATATTTAGTTTATTCAGTTATTAATTTATTCATTTTAATTTTACTAGGATCAAAAACAAAAGTATAAGCACTATCAAAATAACCACATCTTATATCTTTTAAATCTAAGTTAGCTCTTTTACTCAACATTAAAGCATAAAAATACAATTGAGTAGCAGCATATTTCTCCTTAAATGCACCAGGCTTATAATCCCAAATCCAAACCTTTCCATCTTCATAACCTAATAAATCAATATGCCCAGTTAATTTATCTTTACTGTCAATAATTTCATTTTCTCCATCTTCAAACCATACTGGAATCTCTACAGCGATACTCTTCATATCATTCTCTAAACAAAATACTTGAACTTTTGTGTGTGCGGTCTTATATCTTTCCTCATTGTGCTCTAATCCTAATTTAGTTAAGTTAGAAATTTCATGATTTGTAACCTGCATTAACTCACAAGGAACTTTAAATTTCAAAGAAGAACTTCTTGGTCCATTTTCAAAATATTCATTGGGACAAGTTTCAGTTACACTTAATAAAAAATCTTTTAATTTATCAAACTTAACTTGTTCTAAATTTTGTTTATTTAATCTGTAATGATAAAATCCCCCTTTATGTGCAAATGAAAAATGTTGAATCATAATTTAAAAAAATACTGACCACATTTAAGGATTTCTAAAAATATACAAACTTATGCTCTTTTGATATAGTAATTGTTTCAATATTCTTAATTATGTCAGAAAAATCATCTTTTATTTTATTTAAGATAATATTAAATTCTTCTTCAGAACTAACTTCAAATTCAGGCTCTAAATCCCAATTTCCTAAAACTTTAACATGATGTATAATATTTTTATGTCTCTCAAAAAATTTAATTAATTGTTTCACTTTAATTTCATCAGGATCATCCAAATAAATAAATGTTTTATAGAATTTAATTCCTAATTTTTTATAATTTATAGCAACTTTAAAACCTAATAACACCTTATGTTTAATTAACTGATTTAACCTATAATTAACAACCCTCTCACTTACCTTTAAAAAAATAGCAATATCCACAATAGATTTTCTTGCATTTACACTCAATTCTTTTATAATTTTAATATCTAGTTCATCTAATTCTATTACTTTATCTTTCTTCATAATTATTCTTTCAGATTCTAATGTATCTTCCAGTAAATAATTCCTATTAAATGTAGAGGCCTCAACTAAAATAGAAATAGCTTTTTTATTAATATAGTCAGAAAATAAAGTAAGTATCCAGTTTTTTAATAAATCAATATTTTCAATAGACTCAGTTTCTAGTGAAATTAACAAATCCCAATTTCCATTACAGGAAACTATCCATTTTACCTCTTTTTTCTGTTTTAATTTTTTTATAATTTCTTCTAATTTTTCTGAACTTAAGTGCTGAAAAGATAAACAAACCTTAAACTGTAATATATTAAGTTTAGATAAATTAACAATAACCTGGTACTGTGTAATTATATTTTCTTCTTCTAGTCTTTTAATTCTATAATTTACAACCTCACTTGACAGTCTAACTTTCTTCCCAATCTTAGAACAAGGCTGTCTGGCATCTTTATCTAATTCATATAGTATTTTTCTGTCTTTTACATCTAAATTATACATGTTTAAGATAACTACATATTATTTATATATTTTGTGTTTTTTCTAAAAATTTCAATGAAATATTTTAATTAATATACCAACTATACAGTAATAACAACAAATATGGAGGTAATTAAAATGGAAAAAACACAAAATGAAGGTTTAGAATCAAGAGTACCTAAATTAGCTAATTGGGGAAATGAAGTAATTGTACCCACTGATAATGGAAATGTAGTTTATGTAGGAAACGCAAATCATTTACATTTTAAAGATGGAAATGTAGGAAGTATAGGTGGTGCAGCAAGATTAACAAGATATGAAAGAATGGAAGAGAATGAAAACAAAATAGAAATTGTTCAATTATTCCCACCAAAATTTCAATTTAAAGAAATTACAAACATAAAAGATAAAAAAGAGTGGGAAGTTGATACACTTGGTGGTTGTGGCTATTCTGGGAGTTATTTTATATCTGATGGGAGACTTGTGGGAAATAGCGAAAGTTATGGTTATAGGGGAAAATTATTAGCCACAGCAGCAAATGAAGGAATAGTTTTATCACCTCAATTATTGGATAAGGTTTTTGGACCAATTGATACTGAAATAATGAAACAATATAGAAGTTATAAATAAAGATAAAATAATTTTTTTTCTTTTTTTCAATAATTATTTAAGTTTAATAATTCTAACATTATCATGGGATTAACACTAGGTAAAATAATAACAAAAAAACAAATAGAATTTAATTCATTAAAAAATAAAAAAATAGCAATAGATGCTTCTCAAATGCTTTACCAATTTATAGCCTCAATTAGACAAGCAGATGGAACTTTGCTTCAAGACTCTAAGGGAAACATAACCTCTCACCTAATGGGACTTTCAACAAGAATTCCAAATTTAATAAATAAAGATCTAAAACTAGCTTTTATTTTTGACGGTACTCCTCCTTCCTTAAAACTAGAAGAACAAAGTAAAAGAAGAGAAATTAAAGAAAAAGCTAAGGAAAAGTTTGAAGAAGCAAAAGAACAAGGTGATGAAGAATCCATGCTTAAATATTCAAAACAATCTGCCTCAATAAATCATCAAATAATAGAGGAGTCTAAAGAATTAATCAAAGCTTTTGGTCTGCCTATAATTCAGGCACCCTCAGAAGCAGAAGCACAATGTTCTTTTATGGCAGAAAATAAAGATGTAGACTATGTAGGCTCAACTGATTATGATTCATTATTATATCTAGCTCCAAAATTAATAAGAAATTTAACAGTATCACAAAAAAGAAAGCTTCCATCAGGCCAATACATTAAAACTAATCCTGAAATAATAGAATTAAATCAGGTTTTAGAAGAATTAGAAATAACTCAAGATCAATTATTAATCATGGCAATTCTAACAGGTACAGATTATAATCCTAAGGGAATTCATAGAATAGGCCCAAAGAAAGCATTAAAATTAGTTAAGGAACATTCTAACTATGAAGACATTTTCTCAAAGTTTGAAACAGATTTTGATTGGAAAGAAATCTATGCTGTATTCAAATCAATGCCCATAATAAAAGATTATCAATTAAAATGGTCTTCTCCTGATAAAAACAAAATAAGAGAAATACTCATAGATAATCATGAATTCAGTGAAGAACGTATTAATAAAATGCTTTCTAACCTTAAAGAAGAGAAAAATTTTAGTCTAAGCAAGTGGACATAACATTTATATATTAATTATATCCTAAATTATATATGGCTGAATTTTTAATATTACCACCTTTAGTTATAGGTGCAATCATTGGTTTCTATGAATTAATATTAATTCACCGTGATGAACATTTTAGAGGTTCCCATTGGTTAGGCCATGGAATACATGCCGCAATATTTGCGATCGTAGCAACTTTCTGTACAATGAATGCAGAATGGGTTTATTCAACATTCCAATTCCTACAAAATGTACCATTTTTAGATAAAGTAATTGTATTTCAAATAGCAATTGGATTAGTATTAATGGTTAAAGTTCATGCGACCTCAGCAGTGGTTAAAGGTACTACAGGGTCTACTAAAGGGATGAAAGAAACATGGGCCCATTCATTTGTAGTGGCAGCATTAGTTGTTCTAGCACCCTACATTTGGCCATTTATAGCACCAATGCTAGAATCATACGGGATTAAGTAAAAATGCCTAAAAAATCTGTGAGAAAAAAAACTTCTAAAAAAATTGATCTTAATACTCTTGATAAAAAATTGGATAAACTAATCCAAATGGAAGCTAAAGATCTAAAAGGCGATGAAGAAATAAAAGAATTAGAAAAAGAAGAAATAAAAGAACAAGAAGAAGTAGAAGACTTAGAAGAAAAACAACTAAAAGAATTAGAAAAACTTGAAAAAGATTTAAAAGAAGAAATTAAAGGCCATCCCTTAAGAAATATAACACAAAAAGATATTGGAAAAGGTCTTATTGGTGCTTTTGCTGCAGTTGTTTCACATTTTGTATTCTTAGAAGGTGCTCACGTAGGTGAAAAATTATCAAATTGGTGGACCTTAGGTTTATACGTAGTTGCTTTGTTATTAGGAGCAATTATGTTATATGTTGCAGGATTTCGTTCAATAAAAGATAAAAACATAATTTATTTTATGCCAATAAGATTATTTGTAATCTATTGTGTATCATTAATAACTATTGTACTAGTATTAGTATTATATCAACAATTTGAAAATTTTCATTTATTATACAAACAAGTTGGTGCATTAGCAATACCAGCAATGCTTGGAGCCAGTATAGCAGACCTACTAGGAAAATCAGAATAAGATGGAAAATAGAAAAGAAATATGGACCAGATTAGGTATTAGTTTTAGAAGGGCATTAGAAGAAATTCATACCATAATTTCTAATCAAAGAGATAATCAAGAAGCACTAATGCAAATAAGATCAAAAGAAGTTTCTATAAAATTAATTAAATCCTATTCAAGACAAATTAGTAAAATTATAGGGGCTAATAGTACATCAGTTACCCTAACTCGTTTGGTACAAAGGCTTGATATTTTAGAAACAATAGATGAAACTAATCCTAATGAGTTAAACCAAGGATTAAAAAAACTACATGAATCATTAATTGAAATTGATCCTATAGGGGATAGTAATAATTTCTTTACAACAATGTTTGAACAATTATAATTTACTCTTAAATTCTGAAATTTTTTGAGATATTTTACCCAGCTTCTGAGAAATTAAATTAGATAATCCCACCCAATTAGATTTAATAGGCTCAATTTCACCAGTTGGTATTTCCGAAAAGAGATTTATCATTTCAGCAACTAAAGATAATAAATAATTTTTAAGATCATCTTGTTTTACTTCATTTAGAGCCGCGACAAATTCACTATCACTAACAAAAGAATTGGCAGCATGTAAATGGGAAATTAATGATTTAAAAAGATCATTCAAAGTTTTAAAATCATCCTCATTTAATTCATTTTTATTTAATTGTTTATTGATTCTTCCAGAATAAAAAGAACATCTAGAAATTCTAAAACTTGTAGACCTCATAGGTGTTACCAATCTATGAAGAATTATAGAATCTTCCTTAATAATCTTCGGTTCTTCTCTTGGTTCTTCTCTTTGTGTCGTTTTTCTAGCTACTTTTTTTCTAGGTTGTACATTTCTATCTTCATGGTTACTATCTTCATCATCCCCATTATTATTAGTAAATGCTTTGTAAATAGAAAATACAATAAATGCAACAACTGCTATCCCCACTAAATATAAAATAGATGGAGACCATAACAATTTTATATTTACATCAGGGGCCATCATAATAGCAATTAAAGCAAAAACCATAGAAATAATCACAGCAACTGCCTTATTCTCTTTTTTTATAAAAGAAGCTCTTTCCAAACCCACATAAAGAATAGCAAATAAAAGTATAAATAATAAAAATTTAATTATAACACTCTGATTAGTATTTACAAAAGAAGAAATACTTCCTTGAAAAATATTAAATAACATAAAAAAAGAAAGAAATTAAGATTTAAATAAATATCGAAGTTATTATCTTCTTCTAAATCTTGCCAAAATTCTACCCGGCCCTCCAGCATTAAGCTCAATATCTCTTTCTTCCGCCATTCTTTGCAGAATCTCTAAATGTGACATGAGACTTGCTGCAATAGGTTCTAACTCTCTAAATTTATCTCTTGCCTTATTTAAGTCAGTATGGAGTAATTCTTTAACTTCCGATAAAACAGTACTATATTGACCATATATATCTGCCAACGCGTCTGCATTCTCTCTAAAATTATTTGGAAGAGGCTCATTGTTAGTACTTGCATGATTCCTTATATGAGTTATCATTCCTTCAATGTCATCAACTAAAATTCCATAATTTTCTTCTGCACTTTTAATCAGCTTAACTATCGTTTTACCTTCATCCTTTTTAACATCTCTCAATGCATTTGCCAAAGGTTTAGTAACATCTTTATTCATTCTAGCTTTAATATTTTCAACTTGGGCAGAAATAACATCTTTAGAAGCACTTATAGACTCTGCTCTCGCACCGCTCCCAACTTTTTTAAATGAATACCACAATGTCCAAATTACAAAAGCAAATGTAATAAATATTAAAACAGATACAATAGCCAATCCAAGTTCTCCAACTTGTTCAGTAAAATTAGATCCACCAGTCCTAGCAGCAATAAGAGCAATTGCAAGAGCAATTATTACCTTTACAGGATTACTTTCAATAAAACCAACTTTATCTAATCCAAAATAAACTAATGCAGCAACTAAACCAAATACTCCAACAAGTAGTGACCAAACAGCAGTTGATAATTCTCCTATAACTGCCCCAGTTAAATTGAATGCTCCAATAATAACAGACTTAAAAATATTAATTATAGGATCCATAAAAGAATCAACTTCAGTAATAGCTTCCCCAGTAATTGAATAACCAGTAACAAAATCAACACCATATGCTGAATCAATTACTTGGATCATTCCAAGTCCAACTATTAACGCAATAAATAAAAAAAACTTCGGTGAATTAAACATTTCTTTTTTCATATTATAAAACCTCCAATTATTATCAAAGAAAAAACTAAAAATAACTTCTCCTTAATAGAAGAAAAAAAACTCTTTTTAGTTTTTCGAGAGTATGAACGATCTAAAACTGGATTATATTCTGGAACTTTTGATTTTAATGTTTTAGCATTACTTCTAGAAGTCCTCTTTTTTGCTTTCTTAATCATTAAAATTATACAATAGTAATTTATATATAAAACTTTCTAAATAAACATATATGACAAAATTAAAAGAATCATTAGCTTCAAAATTAACAAAAAAACAATTATGTTTACTTCCAGCATCTTTTGACATAGTTGGATCCATTGCTATTTTCAATGAAATTCCAATAGGATTAAAATCTAAAGAAAAAATAATAGGAGATACAATTCTAAAAAATCACTTAAATATTAAAACAGTAGCAAAAAAAACAGGTAATTATACTGGAAAGTACAGATTACCAAAAATAAAAATTATAGCAGGAAAAAGAACTAAAGAAACAATCCATAAAGAAAGCAATATTCAAGCTAAATTACACGTAGAAAAATGTTATTTCTCTGCCCGCTCAAGTAATGAAAGATTAAGAATCTCTTCTTTAGTAAAGGAAGATGAATCTATTTTAGTCATGTTCTCAGGAATAGCTATTTTTCCTTTAGTAATCTCAAAGAATTCAAAAACAAAAGAAATTTACGCTATAGAAATAAACCCAATAGCACATAAATATGCACAAGAAAACTTAGAATTAAATAAAATAAAAAACATAAAATTATTTTTAGGTGATGTAAAGGATATTATTCCAAAAATAAAAAAGAAATTTGATAGAATAATTATGCCCTTGCCAAAATCTGCAGAAGATTACCTAGATCTACTAAAAAAAGTTTCTAAAAAAAATACAACAATACATTTTTATGATTTTTCTCAAAAAAAAGATTTTCCAGATGAATCAATTAATAAAATAAAGTCAAAAATAAAAAACATAAAAATTCTAAACAGTGTAAAATGTGGACATTACTCTCCATTCACTTATCGTGTTTGTATTGATTTTAATTTATAACCCATACAAACAAAAAACATTTCACTACTCCCTTTTTTAATTGCATTAGGTTTAAATCTTCTAATATTTTCAAATTTTCCTTTAATCAAACTAAAAGTTTTCTCTTCATTTTCCTGAAAAATTTTACAAACAAAAGTACCATGATTAACTAATACATTTGAAGCAATTTCAAAGGATTTTTTATTCAAATCAAAAGCATTTTGTAAGTCAATTTCTTTTATTCCAGAAAACTTAGGGGCTGAATCACTTAACACTACATCAAATTTCCCCAACTTATAGATTTTATTAGTTTCAGTCAACATATCAATTCTATGAAACTTTGCACCATCTACCTTATCAATATCCCTAATATCTATACCAATAACTTCACATTCCAACTCAACACAATATTGTAACCAGCTTCCAGGATAACTCCCTAAATCTAATACTCTAGAATTCTTCTTTAAAATGAAATATCTACTATTAATATTTTTTAATTTGTAAACAGATCTTGCCCTGTATCCTTCTCCTCTAGCTCTTCTACTTAACGGATCCATTAGTTTTCCGCCAATCTCTCAATATTTTTTAATCTTTGATCTAGATTATCAATCTTGGCCTCTATTGCACTTAATTTACTCAAAACAAGTTCTTGCTTATCACCGCTACTCTCACTAGAATAACTCTTTGTACTAGGAGAACCAAAACTAGGTGTCGGACTTGGATTACTTAAAGGATCTGGACTTGAACCACCTCCAAAAGAACTAGGTTGAGTCTCTAAAGGATCAATATGTGGAATTTCAGAAGAACTTCCCTGTGCACTAGCTCCAAAATTTGGTTTACTATCAAATGCAGGTTTTTTCTTAAATATTTTCAAGGGATTAAACATATACATTTAATCAAATACTTTGTTATAAAAGTTTCTATATCTCAATATTCAATTTTTTACTTTTCTTAACAGCTGAAGGTGTATCCCCACCATGCCAACTAAATTTAGGCCTTACAGCTAGCGGAAATATTCTCTCAGAATTATCATCTAAAACTAAAGCTGAACCCTTCTCTCTAGGTAAATTATTAAAATATTCAAGTAGTGATGTTGTCAAATAAGTCTGCATTATTGAACCCAATGCTTCGATATCAAATCTAGCAGTAACTCTATGACTTATAACAATATCAGATTGAGTCATAACATCTTTATGAATTTGTCCGGGTTGTTGTGTAGCCAGTACTAATGAAATACCAGGTTGTCTACCTTCCCTTAATAGGTGTATCATGGAGTCAGTTGCAGCAGTCTTTCCTTCCCTAGGTAAAAAGTTATGTGCTTCATCAACAATCATCCAAACTAGAGGCATTTCTCTTTTTTCTTCCTTAAATTCAAAATAATGTTGTCCTTCCTCTATAGAACTTCTTTCTTCCATTTTTCTAGCATCAATTCTATATTCTAAAATTAACTTAGATAATAATCCAACAACTAATGCCTTGATACTTGTCTCATTATAACAACTTATATCTAAAATACTAGTCTGTCCACCTTTCAACAAATCACTAATGTCTGAACCCTCTTTAGAAAACAATCCCCACTCTTTTGCTGCAATAAATCTATTCATTGTTGCATTTTTTGTAGGATTATCAGTATTCTTATTTTTCTTTATACTTTCTACAATGTCTTTAATATCATATTCTTTATCTTCTAATTCTGCTAATGTTGACTCTATTAAAACACCAATAGGGTCAGTTATCTTAATATCAAACACATTACACCAATCAAAAGCATCAAGTACAGAAGTTTTCAAAGTGAAACTAAAATCTGTATCTATTCCTTTATCCTTATAATAACTAAACTTACCTTTAGGTGTAAAAACCTTAACATCGACTCCTTTTGGTTTTAAATCCCACTGATCCAGTAAATCTCTTTGTTTCTCATTAGGGTATTTCATACTCCAAAATATTCCCATTGTATCAAAAATTAATATTGATAAATTCTCTTTAATATCATCATCTAAATCTGCTACACCTTCAGTTAAAACTGATAAAGTGTAACTATTGTGAACAATAATATCGTTAGCAACAAAATTATGAAATTTTGGAACAGATAAATCATAAACTTCGAAATCTCCATCTAAAGTTTCCATAGAAACAATTTCATCCCAAAAAATATCTGATTCTGCTATTAATTTCAAACTTGAATGATTATCCACTTCTGCAATTTTCAAAAGAGTTTGTCTTGATGGCGCATACCTTATTCTTTCTCCCATAGCCTTAGGAAAAGCATAACCACAAGCCCTACCAATCTTAGCCCAATTAGAGGGCCTATAAGTATCCCAAATTTCTTTAGGAATTGTATCAACATTAGGATTTCTAATTATGCAACCGATTTCATCTAAACATTTCTCTTGAAGCTCTTGTTTCTTACTAAAAAATCCTATTTGTTCTATATATTTTTTAATATTTTCTGAACCAATTACCAGTTCATAAGAAATTCTTATCTGATCTTTGTAATTTATTTTCTTTTGTCTTAATTTAGATAATACTCCAAATCTTAATAATAAATGTTGTACACCTTCAATTAATTTTTTTGAAGACGAAGAATAATCAATCTCCCAACCATTCCTACTTTTATTATAATAAATGCTACCATCGCAACTAAATAATCTATTTAAAAATAAAGCAAGTTTCTCTTTTCTTAATTTGAAAACAATCTCTGGAATTTCTTTTTCTATTGCCAAATATCCATAAGCATTAAGTTCTTTCAACCATTCCTTAACTGGATTTTTCTTAAAGTTATAACGATTGTTTTTATTGGCAATCCTATAACACCCACTCTTTCCATGTTCTTCAAACTTTAAATTTTCATTAAACTCTTTAACACATTTTTTCACTTCATTAATCAAGTTTTCATCAGAATTACTAAATAAAACCCAACCACTTTTAGTATGACCTTCAGCAATAAGATAAGCAAGTAATTTAACTTTAAAATCTTCTAATTTTGAATTTCCAAAACAATTTATAGATCTTGGAACTGCAATTCTAGATTTCAAACTTAAATCTTCAACAGATTTCCAACCCTTGATGGTTAATAGGGGATGCTCTGGTGTTAATTTAATTTCTTTTCCACTTCTTAACTTTAATTTAACTAATTTTTCTACATTTCTTTTAAAAAATTCAGACTTTTCACATTTATTTATTTTTAATTTGCCATCCAAAGATAATATAAAATCTTTATTATTTTCAAGTTCTTTAATGGGTTTAACAGAACCATCTCCAAGAGTTATTAAACTATCTTCATGAAGACATTTGCCACTGCCCCTCTTTCCGCTGACGAGTAAAACATGAGTCTTTGCAACATCTAAATACACCTTATTACTCATAGAAACATCTTGACCCATCTTAACAAACTGTTTACCAATAAAAACAAGTCCCCTCTTTCCAAAATCTTTTTTTTCAGATTCTGACCTTCCAATTACAACATCATAATCCATTAATAGAAATAAACTTAACTTTCTTATAATTGTTTTGTTTGAATAAAAAACTATTTGTAAACTTTTTTCCTATGCTCAAATTTTAGTAATATGATCCCATCACCCCTTAAAGCATAAATTAATCTAAATGGTTTAATATATAATGATCTTTCTCCTCTCTTATACTTTAATGGTTTTCCAATATTAAAATTTTCAATAATTTTTTTAATTTGTTTTTCAAGTTTTTCTTTATCAAATTCATCTAATTTTTTAACGTCTTTAATAAATTTTTTAGAAGGAGTAATCTTCACCATTCTTTCATTTTTTTGAAGAAATCTTCTTCAGCATAACTTTCACATTTGCCCTTATCTACTTCTTCCCAAATTTTATCAAGTTCCCTTATTTCAACTAATTCTTTTTTACTAAAATTTTCAACTTTCTTAAGTAAAATTAAATTTCCTTGTTTCACGACAACAAAAGGAGTACCTACTTCTAAACCTTTTCTAATTTCTTCAGGAATCACAATTTGCCCTTTTGTACTTAATTTAGTAATTTCCATAAAGTAAGAATATCTTACATATTTATAAAGTTTACCACTATAAACATCTAAATAAATATTAATAAAAAAATAAATGAAATTTTAAAGGACTTCTAATTTTCCAAATTTACCAGAAGTTAATTGTTTTTCACCTTGAAACTCACTACAATAACCATTAGTTATCTTAACTTTATTTCCATCTTCGATTTTGTCAATCTCTTCATTCCATAAAGTTAATTTTATTTGTCCAGTTTCATCTTTGGCCATTGCATTACAAACACTTCCAGTTTTACCAAACTTGTTAAACTCTCTAGGTTCCTCTTTTTTCACAATTTCTAATTCAATATCTATTTTTCCTTCGTTTACTTGTATATCTTTTACTTGCATAACAAAAAGTTTTCAAAATCATTTTAAAAGTTTTACTATTCTCTAGAATCCATAATTTCCAAAAATAGGTACATTTAAATCTTTTTTTATTTAAGTTAATTATATGACAACAGATATTCAACCAATAAAATTATTTTATTTAGGGGAATTTCCCGATACACTCTTTGATGCAGCAGTAATCAATTTAAGTGGGTACTTTGATGTAGCTGAAACTAGTTACATTGAAACATGGCAAGCAAATAATGCATTAAATGAGGGTGTAAAATTTGATGCTGCCCTAATCACACTAAATAGTCCACATGGCATCATGGCAAATACAGCAGAAAGATTTGCAAGAGAAGGATTAATAGAAAGAATAGCTCAAGATCACACAACTAAACCAATTATAGTAACCTCGGTAGAACGTGAAATTATAATGAATGGTGTTGCAGTTTATGTTCCTAAACCATGTACTTCAAAAACTATTGCAAGTGGAGTAAGAAGAGCTATAGAAATTCATCCTGCTACTTCAACTGAAATTTTAAATAGTAGTGCCATGTATGCAGAAATAGAGCAATAAACTAATTTAAAAAATTCATATAATTCATTTCTTTCTTTAATTTAGCTCTAGACATCATTAAACTTTTCTTAATATCATCAATGTCTGCATTTTTACTTGCATTTTTCCTATTAGCAATCCATATTTTTAAAATTCTAGAATTTCTTTTAAAATTAAATAATTCTTCTTTCTTTTTTCCTTTAGCTAATGCCATTTTATATATTGAATAAAATTTCTGATAAACTAAATATCTATAATACTGTCTTTTTCTAATTCTACCTCTAAAAACATCTGCTTTACTTAAGGCGTCAAATCCATTAACTAATTCTTCCCCACTGTAAACCTTATCAATATTTTCTTCTAACCACAATAATAATTCATCAAGATTAATCACAGCACTATCGGTGAATCTTTTTAGTACATTAATATCAGAACTTCTAAATATTAAATTTAAATAATAAATTAATTCTTCCTCCCCTTCCCTATCACCTAAACTTTCAGTTTTACCGGAGTTAGTTAAAGTAAATAAATCTATTAATGCAGCCCTCAAGTCACCCTTAGAACTTCTAGAAACAAATCTAGTTAACTTATCATCAAAATCATTCAACCCTTCTTTTTTAAGAACATTTTGTAAATACAAATAAGTATCACTATATCCAATTTCTTTAAACTCAATTAATTTACATTTCTTTCTTAGGCTACTAAATTTACTTTCAAATGGATCATTAGCAGTAATCACAACAGGAAAACTAGATTCTTTTATTATTCGTATAACTTCAGGTACAAATCCCCTATCTTTTCTTCCTGATACTCCTTCTAATTCATCTATTAAAATTATTTTTCCCTTAAAAAATAAACTTCTTTGATTCACTGTATTTCCAAGTAAAGTTTTAACTCCTTCCTTATTTCTAAAATCACTTGAATTTATTTCTCTAACCTCAAAACCTAAATCTTTAGCAATTGCATATACACTACTTGTCTTCCCTGTACCACAAGGTCCATGAATCAATGTTGGGATCTTATTCAAAATGTTTTCTTTTAATCCTTTGACATCTTGACCAATTATTTCACTACTGTTCTCAGGATTATATTTGTCTTGAAACATCTAACTATATGAAAATTTAATCTTTAAAAAGATTTATTGGATAGCAGCTGCAAATTCTCTTTTTATATCTTCTAAAGGTTTAGGTGTTTTTTTTAAAGTTTTTTCTGTTCTCTTATTCCACAATCTACCACTAGTTTCTTCAACAATCTCATATTCATGAGCAGATAAACCCTTTGGAATCTTCCATGAAGCAATTCGTTCTAGTAACCCCAAATATGAAAACATTTGATCAATATTTTCCCAAAAACTAAAATAAGGAAATGTTACTTTTTCAAAAGCTCTAAAAACAGCTTCAAGTAAATCTTTTCTTGTTTTAAAAAATCCAGTAGCCCACAATCCCCTATCTGTGAATTGTAAGGGATCCCAACATCTTTGAACTACATCAAAAAGTTTTTTACAGAGCTCACCTTTCCTAATACTATCAATTTTTATTATTGCTTGAGAAATAAAATACTCTCTTTCTTCGCTTTCATCATTAATTTCTTTTCCAATAGTCACACAAACATCCTTACTCGCCCTACTATCACACTCACCATCAAAGTTTATACCAACTGCATTTCTAAATTCATCATCCATCATACAAATTAAAAGATTATTAATTTAAAAAAATACCTAAACTAAACTATCCAAATACCCTACAATATCTTTCTTAAAGTTCTTATGATGTACTTTAATTTCATCCCAAACATCCATCAATCCATCATTAGCATCCCTCTTTAAAAAACTCAGAAATCTTTTATTACCATACAACTCATCCATAACTTTCTTCTGGATTAATAACACAGGTAAATGAATCTTAAATTCACTATTCAAAATAAACTTATTCAAAATTCTCAATAAATTTTTACTATCTTTCAAATTAACATGTATTAGTTCATGTATTAAAACATCTTTTACATTTTTAACATCACTAACCTTAATAGTTAAAGGATATGAAATAGCTTCATAGATTATATTTTTAACAATGAAACAAGGAATTTTTTTGTACTTAAATTTTAAATTAGAAATCTTCTCAATTTTTTTAATAATTTGATTCTCTTCCCTTCTCCACTCTTTTTCTAATTTATCAACAAACTTCAAAACAAAATCTTTCTGCTCTTTACTATATTTTCCAAAAGAACTCTCTGTAAGTAATTGATCATAAACTTCCGAATATTTAAAATGTATTTTCATTTCCTAGCAATTGAAGCAAGTAAAGCCTCCATTTGTATAAATTCATCACTCCCTTCCACAACCCTAAACTCAATTTCTGCAGTTTTCTCAATAATCTCTAATTTATCTTTATCAGAAATTTCAAGTTCCCAAACAGCTCTATGTACGGACTTAATAATATCAATTGCAGAAAACCCATCATATAACATTAACTCCAAGGTTTTTTCTTTAGCTTTGATAAAATCACCATTACTAGCATCAGTTAACAATTCTTTAACTTTAATATATTGTAAGGGCCTAGCAACTTTCTTAACTGAATCATTAGTAACTTTATTAGATAATGAAGCACAACTCTGTAAAATATTCTCAGCACGTCTAACGTCTCCTTCAGATAAATCTGCAATTAAATGTAGGGTTTCATCTTTAATATCTAACCCTTCTTTTTTACCTATACCTTCTAAAATATTAACTACATCTTTTTTCTGTAAAGATTGGAATCTAAATACTGCACATCTACTCACAATAGGATCAATTAACTTAGAAGAATAATTACAACTCAAACAAAATCTAGTACTTTTACTAAAATTCTCCATAGTTCTTCTCAAGGCTTGTTGTGCATCCCTAGTTAAATTATCACACTCATCTAAGAATATAACTTTAAATGGAATTTCCCCTAAAGGTTTAGTTTTAGCAAAATCCTTTATGGTCTGCCTTATTACATCTATCCCTCTATCATCTGAAGCATTTAATTCTAAAAAATTCTGTCTCCATGTGTCCCCATACAATTGTTTAGATATAACTAAAGCCAGTGAACTCTTTCCAACCCCAGCAGGACCTGCAAATAACATGTGAGGTAAATTTTTCTTCTCAACAAAAGACCTAATAGTATCTACAATATTATCTTGCCCTATAACCTCAGCAAAATTCTTTGGCCTATATCTCTCTATCCAAATTTCACCCATAAAATAAAAAAGAAGCCTAAGTTTTTATAAGTATTGTTAAGAATAAAAAAGAATAAAAAAATATATAATTAAAACACCTCTATTTCATTGCCCTCTCTAGCAGAGAAAACAGTAGTTAATTTGTTATCTAATGTTAATTCTACATGCCTTCTTGCCCTTAATTCCATTTCCTTAACTTGATCATCATCATGTCCAGGATCATGATGTGTTAAATAAACTCTTTTAACACCAGCATGACTAGCTAGTTCACAAGCTTGTTCAATTTGAGAATGTCCCCAACCTTTCTTGCTTGGATACTCTTCTGGAGTGTACTGTGCATCCATTACAACTAAATTGGCACCTTCAATCCATTTCAACATTTTCTCATCAGATTCTCCAAAATCATGTTCATAATCTCCTGTAAATACTACTACCTTATCATTTTCAATAAATTTGTAAGAAGTCATACCTTGAGGATGTGCATTATGAAACATAGCCTCCACCCTTAATCCATTTTCTAAGACCATTCCCTCATTACTAATATGATTAAAATTCATAGTTGAACCCATATTATCAATAGACAATGGAAAGTTTCCCAATTCAGGATTTTGTTGTTCCCTTAATGCATTTTCAGCACCCTTACCATTTCCATAAATATTTAAGTTCCATCCAGGAACATAGGCAGGCACAAAAAAAGGAAATCCTTGTGTATGATCTGAGTGGTAATGTGTAAATAATAAATCTACTTCCCTTCCTTCTTGTCCCATTAATTCATTACCTAGTTCTTTTATTCCAGTTCCTGCATCAACTATCAATTTGTCCCCATCACTAGATGTAATTCCAAGACATGTTGTATTTCCACCATATCCTGTAGTACCCCTACCAGGTGTTGCTATTGAGCCTCTTGTTCCATAAAATTTAACTTTCATTTTCCTTCACCAATATAACATAAGTAAAAGTTATATTTAAAATTAGACAATTAAAACTTAGTAAAAAAGCGAAAGATATATAAATAAGTTTATCTATTTAACCAATATGAAAGTATTAAGTAATAAAAAACACAAAAAAATACTCTTACAAAAAAAAGATAAAAGAATACTAAATTTACTCTGCAGTAATGTTCGCTTGCCAACCTCAAAAATATCTAAGTTACTTAAAACATCCAGACAAACGACAGAATACAGAATTAATGTATTCAAAAGAGAACATATTCTAGCAGGTTCTAGAACTGTAATTAACATAAAAAAACTAGGCTATCATTCATTTCATTTCTTTACAACAATACAATCAACAGAAGATGAAAAAAAATTAATTGAAAGATGTAAAAAAAGTAAATATGTTAATGCTCTAATTAGTTACTCTGGAAAATATAACTATGAAGTTTCCATCATGGCTAAGTCCCCTGAAGAAGCAAATAATGAATTCTTAAGTCTAATTAATAATATTAAAGTTATAGATTATTTTCCTACGATTTTACTTCAAACAATCACTTCTAAAATATTACCTGAAGTAGAATTTATGGATGATCCTGAAATAAATAGAATAAAAAATGATCCTTCTTTTACTAAATCTTTCAAAGAAAAAGACGAAGATTATAAAATAGATTCTACAGATTTAAAAATTTTATATGATTTATCTCAAAATGCTAATTTATCATTGTCCGAGTTAGGAACTAAGTTAAATTTAACAAAGGATACTATATCTTATAGAATTAAAAAATTGATATCTTCTAATTATATTTTCCAATTCAGACCTGTAATAGATTTTTCAGTATTAAATCTAAAAGTACAAACAGTATTAATAAGAACTTTAAATAGAACTCAAGAATCAGACAATATTTTTAATGAGTTCTTAAAAAGCTCACAAACTGTTTTATGGGCTACTGAACTATTTGGAAATTGGGATTATTTAATCTATGTAATTACAGAACAACAAGAAGAAATTCATAATTTTGTCCAAACATTAAGAAATCAATTTGGAAACTACATTCAACAATATGAAATATTATTTGCATATCAAGAATATAAGTACTCATTTATGTCTGAAGCTATTAAATCATAATCTTTATTAATTCCCACTTGTTCTGCCAATTATGAAACAGTATAATCCTATTGAAGTTGAAAAAGAAATTTTAGAATTTTGGAAGAAAAATGATATTTTCAATAAACTTAGAACTAAAAATAAAAACAATAAAAAGTTCTCATTCATAGACGGTCCAATTACAGCCAACAATCCAATGGGCGTACATCATGCATGGGGTAGAACTTACAAAGATGTTATTCAAAGATTTAAAGCAATGCAGGGATTTCACCAACGTTATCAAAATGGTTTTGATTGCCAAGGACTTTGGGTTGAGGTTGAAGTAGAAAAAGAACTTGGTTTTAACAGTAAAAAAGAAATTGAAAATTATGGTCTTGATAAATTCTCTAAATCATGTAGATCTCGTGTTAATAAATATTCCAAAGTTCAAACTCAACAATCAATAAGACTTGGTCAATGGATGGATTGGGATAATTCTTATTTCACTCTAGCCGATAAAAACATTGAACACATTTGGCATTTCCTAAAAAAATGTCATGAAAAAAAATGGTTATACAAAAGCAATAGAGGAATGCCATGGTGCTATCGCTGCGGTACTTCATTATCTCAACATGAATTAGCAGATAGCTATACTGAAATGGTTCATGATTCAGTATTTGTTTTATTCAAACTAAAAGATAAAGATGAACATTTACTAGTTTGGACTACAACCCCATGGACACTTCCTGCAAATATGGCAGTAGCAGTTAATCCAAAAGTAGATTATGTTAAGGTAAAGTTCGAGGATAAAGTTTTTTACGTTGGTAAAAAAATAGCTGAAACTTTACTTGATAAACCTAAAATTTTAGATATAGTTAAAGGAAAAGAATTAGTTAATCTAGAGTACGAAGCACCCTTCAATTATCTTCCAATAAATAAAGAAAATTCATACCACATCATAGAATATGATGGTGTTGGTGAAGAAGAAGGTACATCATTTTTGCATGTAGCCCCAAGTTGTGGTGAAGAAGACAATTTACTTGGTAAAAAACATAACCTAAAAGATGTTACTCCTTTAGATGATTCAGGAATATATGAAGAAGGTTTTGGTGATTTTTCAGGAAAACATGTAAGAAAAGTAAACAAAGAAGTTATTGAAACTCTAAAATCTCAAGATAAATTATTCAAATTACTAAAGTATAAGCATCGTTATCCTAAATGTTGGCGTTGTAAGGAAGAACTAGTATTTAGATCAGTACCTGAATGGTTTTTAGCCTCAGATGAAATTCGCCCCTTAATGAAAAAAGAAGCTAAAAAAATATTCTGGCAACCTGAACATGCAGGTAAATTAATGCAAGATTGGCTTGATAATATGCAAGATTGGGCAATTTCAAGAAAAAGATATTGGGGCCTTCCATTGATGTTTTATGATTGTAAATGTGGCCATCTAGAAGTCATTGGATCATTAAAGGAATTAAAAGAAAAATCAATTGATCCTAAACTAGTTGATAATCTACCAGAATTACACCGTCCTTGGATAGATGAAATAAAAATAAAATGTCCAGAGTGTAATGAAGAAGTTACCCGTGAAAAAGATGTTGGTGACTGCTGGCTAGATGCAGGTATTGTACCTTTCTCAACTTTGAACTATTTAGAAGATAAAAAGCACTGGAAAGAATGGTTCCCAGCTGAAGTTGTAACAGAAATGCGTGAACAAATTAGACTATGGTTTTACTCAATGTTATTCATGTCTGTAACTTTAGAAAATACCTCACCCTACAAAAAAGTATTAGCATATGAAAAAGTTCATGATGAAAAAGGTAATCCAATGCATAAAAGTACTGGAAATACAGTTTGGTTTGATGATGCAGTAGAAAAAATAGGAGCAGATGTTATGCGTTATCTTTATTCATCTCAAAATCCAATGTTTAATCTAAACTTTGGCTACACCCCAGCACAAGAAGTATTAAAAGATCTAAAAGTAATTTGGAATCTAGGTAATTACGTCAACACATATTGTAAATCTAAAAAGTATGAAAAATTAAGAGTTGAGGATTCTTGGATTTTATCAAGACTTGAAAATACTAAAAAAGATGTACTAGATTCATTAGAAAAATTAGAAATAAACAAAGCAATAGAATCAATTTCTAGTTTCTTAATCAACGATTTATCTAGGTCCTACGGTAAATTCATAAGAAATTCTTTAGATGATAAAAATGTTCAAGGTGTTTTGTCTACTTGTTTCTTAGAAGGTTTAAAATTACTTGCACCTTTCTTGCCATTCATAACAGAGAAACTTTACCTAGATTTATCAAAAGAAAAAGAGTCTATTTTCTTAGAGTCCTATCCTGAAGCTAATTCAAAATTAATAAATAAAGAACTAGAAAAACAAATGGAACTAGTCCAACAAATAATTCAAGACGCATTAGCTAAAAGAGAAGAAGCACAAATTGGAGTTAAATGGCCACTGCAAAGATTAAAGGTATTTTGTGATGAAGAAAATTCTTTAGCAATCTCAACATTGGAGTCAATAATAAAAAATCAAGTTAATGTTAAAGAGATTTTAACTGAAAATTCAAAAAAATATTCATTAGAACTTGATTTAAAATTAAATGATGAATTAAAAAAAGAAGGCTTTACCCGTGAAGTTACAAGGAGAATTCAAGCATTGAGAAAAAAAGCTAGTTTGCACCCAGATGATAAAATTGAATTAGCAATAAAGACAAATATTGAATTAGACTTAGAATTAATAGAAAAAGAAGTTAATTCTACTAAAATTTCTGAATTAAAAGATAAAAAGTTCAAAGATTCTTTTAAAGTTAAAGGTGAAGAATTTGAAATTGGATTAAATATTATTGAATAATAATTACTTTTTAATGAAAACATGCCTTTTTAAATACATTTATAAACTTTTCTTTGAATTTTAATTTATAAATAACAAAAAAGGGGGTTATTTTTAAAATGGTCGTAAAACATAGAACAGAAATCAAGATACAAAACATTGTAGCTACAACAGATTTAAAGCATGATGTGCCTTTAATTAAGTTAGCAGAGGTTCTTCCAAATACAGAGTACAATCCAGAACAATTTCCAGGATTAGTTATGCGTATTAAAGATCCTAAAACTTCAGCATTAATATTTTCTTCAGGAAATGTTGTTTGTACAGGTGCAAAATCATTAACAAAAGTAAAAGAAAGCATTCAACAAATCATTAAAAATTTAGCTAAAATAGGTATTAAAATTAAAGTTAAACCATCCATTAAAGTACAAAATATGGTTGCTTCAGGTAATATTAGAATGGATCTTAATCTTAATTCACTAGCACTAAAATTAGAAAATACAGAGTATGAGCCCGAACAATTTCCAGGATTAGTTTTTAAATTAAAAGGAACTAGGGCAACATTCTTATTGTTTAGTAATGGAAAGATTGTATGTACAGGTACTAGATCCGAAGTTAAATTAAGGGAAGCAGTAGCATTACTTGTTAAAGTATTACTAAAAGTAAAATAGGTAAATTACTGCAATAAACAATTTAAACTTCTTTAATTTTTTATATTTATGAACGCTCAGGAGCAAATAACTAAATGCAAGGAATTCCTCGAAACTAGTTACCAAAATGAACTCCATGAAATTGCTAATAAGGATAAAAAATCACTAATAATAGACTTCAAGGACCTTGTTGCTTTTGATCCAGCATTAGGAGATTTCTTAATAGAACAACCTGAAGAATCTATTGCAACTTTTGAACAAGCTATAGAAAACTTTGATTTAGGTTCTTTCAAAGCCCGTTTCACTAATTTACCCAAATCTCAATTCATATTAATTCAAGATATAAGAAGTAGTCATTTAGGTAAATTCATATATTTAGAAGGAATTGTCAGACAATCATCAGACATCAGACCGCAAGTAACATTAGCAAGATTTGAGTGCCCCTCATGTGGCAATGTATTATCCATTCCCCAATTAGATCAAAAATTCAAAGAACCATCAAGATGTTCTTGTGGAAGACGTGGTAAATTTAGGTTACTAAGTAAAATTTTAGTAGATGCACAAAGAATAGTGCTAGAAGAAATTCCAGAATTATTAGAAGGGGGAGAACAACCTAAAAGAATCTCAGTATTTGTAAAAGAAGATCTAGTAGAGCCTGTCATGGAGAAAAGAACAACACCAGGAAGTAAAGTTCGAGTTTATGGTATTATCAAAGAAGTTCCAATTATTTTGCATTCAGGTGGTCAATCAACACGTTATGATTTAATGGTCGAAACAAATTTTATTTCGCCATTAGAGGAATCATTTGGAGATTTGAAAGTATCAAAAAAAGAAGAAAAAGAAATAATAGAAATTTCAAAAAGCCCATCTTTATTCCAAGATTTTGTTCAATCAACTGCAACCTCTATTTTTGGACATGAAAAAATCAAAGAAGCTTTAATTTTACAATTAATGGGTGGTGTTAAGAAAACAAAACCAGATGGAACTGCATCCAGAGGAGATATGCATGTTCTACTTGTTGGTGACCCCGGAACCGCTAAATCTTCATTAATATCTTCCTTATCAAAATTAGCACCAAAGTCAAGATTAACAGGTGGTAAATCAGCCTCAGGTGCAGGATTAACTGCGACAGTTGTAAAAGATGAATTCCTAAAAGGTTGGGCATTAGAAGCAGGAGCAATTGTTCTAGCAAACGGAGGTCATTTATTTATTGATGAGCTTGATAAAATGACTGTAGAAGATAGAAATGCATTACATGAAGCCCTAGAGCAACAACGTATCAGTATCTCTAAAGCAAATATCCAAGCAACATTAAAGGCAGAAACATCAGTTCTAGCAGCAGCAAACCCTAAACTTAGTAGGTTTGATCCCTATACTCCAATAGCAGCACAAATAGATCTTCCAGCTTCATTAATCAATAGGTTTGATTTAATATTTCCAATTAGAGATATTCAAAATCGTGAAATAGATGAAAAAATAGCATCCCATGTTCTAAATATACATCAAGAAGTTCAAAAAATTGAACCAAAGATACCTCCTCAAATATATAAAAAATATGTATCATATGCTAAAAAGATAAAACCCGTTTTAGGAGAAAAAGCAATAGAAGAAATAAAAAGATTCTATGTAGAATTAAGAAATAAAGATACTGGTGACGGAGAAGAATTAAAGCCAATACCAATTTCAGCCAGGCAATTAGAAGCACTAATAAGATTATCAGAAGGCTCAGCAAGGTTAAGATTATCTAAAAAAGTAACAAAAAAAGATGCAAAAATAGCCATTGACTTATTAAGATATTGCCTGATGCAGGTAGGTTTTGATTATGAAACCGGACAAATAGACATTGATAAAATCTATACAGGTATGACTACCTCAACAAGATCAAAAATTGTAACAGTTAGAGAAATAATAAATGATTTAGAAAATAAAGTTGGGAAAAACATACCTTTAGAAGAGGTAATTGCATTATCAGAAGTAAAAAATATAAGTGAAACCCAAGTAGAAGAGTCAATAGAAAAGTTAAAAAAAGAAGGGTTTTTATTTGAACCTAGAAGAGGAGTTATAAGTAAATTATAAAATGGCACAACAACAAAGATATACAGCACATAAAATTTGGTTAAGTGAACTAGATAATGCTCCATTTCACAAATCTTCAAAAGAATTTGAACCTAGTTTCTTTGAAATAAAAGGTCAAAAAATTTCCAGAATAAATACTATTGCTACAGTTACAAATAAAAATATTAATGAAGGTTTTGCCTCCATCACCATAGATGATTCATCTTCTCAAATCAGAGCAAAAGTATGGCAAGAAGATACAAAAAAATTAGAATCAATTAACATTTCAGATACAGCATTAGTCATAGGAAAAATTCGTGAATACAATGAAGAAAAGTACATTGTTCCTGAAGTTATAAAAAAAGTTAGCCCTAACTGGGAGATAGCCCATAAATTAAACTTATTAAAAGAACGTGGCAAACCAGAAATCTCAACAGATACAGTAGAGGTTAAAGAAGAAGAAATTAAAACAAATAATTCAAATCCTTCATTAAGACAATCTGTCCTAACAACAATTGATACCTCAGGTGATGCAGGAATAGAAATAGAGATTCTCTGTCAAAACCTTAACCAACAAGAACAAGAAGTTATGCCAATTATAGAAGAATTGCTTAGAGAAGGACAAGTATTCGAAGCTCTTCCTGGAAAATACAAAGTTTTGAAATAATAACACTTTTAAACCCATTTCTTCAATTTTTTTATATGGAATATAAAGATTTATTAAAAAAAGTGTATGCTAATCTTCCTGAAAGAAAAGAATCTTCAGAAAGGTTTGAAATTCCAAAAGTACAAGGCCATATTCAAGGGAATAAAACAATGGTAAACAATTTTGCACAAATAGCAAGTACTCTTGGACGTGATCAGCAACATTTTTTAAAATATTTACAAAGAGAACTTGCAACCCCAGGCCAAATAGAAGGTCAAAGGTTAATTTTTGGAAGAAAAATAAGTTCCTCATTAATAAATTCGAAAATAGAACAATACGTAAAAGATGCAGTAATTTGTCAAGAATGTAAAAAACCAGACACCCAATTAATGAAAGAAGAAAAAGTAACAATAATCAAATGTAATGCCTGTGGTGCTCGCCATCCTTTAAAAATAAAAACATGATTTTAGTAAAATTACACGAGTCAAAAGTTTCAGAACTCCTCACATTATGTGATGAAAATTTAATAGGTAAAAAAATGAATAATCTAACTATTTCTGAAGAGTTTTACAAAGGAACTCAACATTCAGAAAAAGATTTATTAAAATTAGTTAAAGAAAATTATAATATCAATGCAATTGGGAAAGAATCAATAGAATTCTTATTGCAACATAACATAATGGAAAAAGAAAACATAGTCATAATTGATGGTATTCCTCATACACAGGTATTTTCACTATGATATACAGCAATAATCAGTATTATGAAGCTAAACTACAATTAAGACCACTTAATGACGAAGTTATTAACTTTGTAAAGGAAAAAATAGACAAAGCTGAAAATATTTTCGTATCAAAAGAAGAAAAGAAGAAATATGGTATTGATTTTTACATAAGTTCATTACAATACGTTAAAGTTCTAGCCACTTTACTAAAAAATAAATTCGATGGTACTTTGAAATATTCAACCACTTTGTATGGTATGAAGGATGGAAGGCAAGTATACAGATTAACTGTAGCATTCAGAATGGATGGTAAATAGTAAGTTATAAAAACAACACATTAAAGAGATCAATATGATGAAAGATAATAGGAAGAAAGTGAAAAAGAAAAAAGGGGCACCCCAAGAAGAAGTAGTAACTAGAGTGCCCACACCTCGTGGAAAACAAACCTTAGGCCTTGTTGAACAAAGAGTAGGTGGAAGTAGAATGTTAGTAAGATGTTTTGATGGTAAAACAAGAAATTGTAGAATTCCTGGAAGATTAAAAAGAAGATTATGGATTCGTGAAAGTGATATAGTAATAATAGAACCTTGGGAATACTCAGGAGAAACCAAAGGGGACGTTATTTTTAAATACAGACCAACCCAAGTTGAATGGTTAAAGAAAAAAGGCCTCCTAAAAAATCTAGACTCATCAGAAGAATTCTAAAATGCAAGAATTAAGAATCCCAAAAGAAAGAATAGCAGTGTTAGTAGGCAAAGAAGGTACTACTAAACGAAAAATAGAAAAAGAAACAAAAACAAAATTAACAATTAGTTCTGAAGAAGGTGACGTTGTAATCAAGGGAGATCCCTTAGACTGTTTTATCACACTAGATGTAATAAAAGCAATTGGCAGAGGATTTAACCCTAAAATAGCCTTACAATTAATAAATGAAGATATAAAACTAGAAGTTGTAAGTATACTAGAACATGCTGGAAAAGCAAAAAAAAGATTACTATCAATTAAATCAAGACTTATAGGTACTCGTGGAAAAGCAAGGCATCAAATAGAAACATTAACCAATACAGATATAGAAGTTTATGGAAAAACAATTTCAATTATTGGTCAATCAGAAGATGTGGGAATAGCATCTCAAGCAGTCATTAGTTTAATTGAAGGAAGTAAACATGGAAATGTTTACGCATATATTCAAAAGAGAAAAGATAACACTCAAGATAGTAAAAGTTTATAAACAGAATTTAAATTTTCTTAATATGCCTAAAGTATCAGCAGAAGATTTAGCAAAAAACCAAAGAGAAATTTCTATATCTGAATTCTTTGTAAAAAATAAACATCTTTTAGGCTTTGACAATCCCAGAAAAGCATTATTAACAACAATAAAAGAAGCTGTAGATAACTCATTAGATGCATGTGAAGAATCAGAAATTCTTCCAGACATTAAAATAGAAGTAAATCAAATCTCAGATGATAGATTCCAAGTAATAATAGAAGACAATGGTCCTGGAATAGTAAAAGAACAAATTCCAAAAATATTTGGAAAATTATTATACGGAAGTAAATTTCATAGATTAAGAGTTTCTCGTGGACAACAAGGTATTGGAATTTCTGCTTCAGCAATGTATGGCCAATTAACGACAGGTAAACCAATTAAAATAACATCAAAACTACCTAATAAAAAACAAGCCCATTACTACGAATTACACCTAGATACAAAAACAAATGAACCAGTAATAGCTAAAGAATTAGATTTAGACTGGGGAAATAGTCGAGGTACAAAAATAGAAATAGAATTAGAAGCAAAATACCAAAAGGGTAAACAATCTATAGATGAATATTTAGAAGAAACAGCAATTGTAAATCCTCACCTATATTTAATTTATAAAAATCCAGAAAAAGAAGTAAAAGAATTTCCAAGAGGTACTAACAAATTACCACCAGAACCTAAAGAAATCAAACCACATCCTCATGGAATAGAACTTGGAATTTTAATAAAAATGTTACATGATACTCAAGCTGCAACATTACAATTATTCCTACAAAAAGAGTTTTGTAGGGTTTCAGCAAAAGTTGCTAAAGGCATTTGTGAAAAAGCTGGATTATATGAAAAATCCAGACCTTCAAGAATAGCAAGACAAGAAGCTGATTCATTATACACCTCCATTAATTCCACAAAAATTATGGCCCCACCTACAGATGCAGTAAAACCAATGGGTGAAGATCTAATATTAAAAGGACTAAAAAAAGAAATAGATGCTGAATTTTATACAGCAGTAACTCGTCCACCTTCTGTTTACCGTGGTAATCCATTCATTATTGAAGTTGGATTAGCTTACGGGGGTAATATACCCTCAGATGGATTAATAAAAGTACTAAGATTTGCTAACAGAGTTCCTTTACTATATCAACAATCAGCTTGTGCAACATCTAATTCAGTAATGAAAACAAAATGGAATAATTATGGTTTAAGTCAAAGTAGAGGTGCATTGCCCATAGGACCAGTTGTTATCTTAATTGAGGTTACATCCGTTTGGGTTCCATTTACTTCAGAATCTAAAGAAGCTATAGCACATTATCCTGAAATAATAAAAGAAATCAAATTAGGATTACAAGAAGCAGGTAGAAAACTTGGCACATTCATAAGAAAAAGAAAAAGAGCAGAGCACGAAGCAAAGAAAAAGTCATATATTGAAAAATACCTTAAACATATTGGTATAGGACTAAAAGATTTACTTGAATTAAATGAATCCCAAGAAAAAAAACTAACAGAAACATTAAAAGATACGTTAGAAAGATCAAGAGAATAAAAATGGTAGAAAAAAAATTATTATCAAAAATAAAGGAAACTTCAGAAACTATTTATAATAAAATATTAAAGAAGAAGAAACCTGAATTAAAAACACCTTTAAGAAGTTTACAAAATGTTAAGTACGATCCAAAAGAAGGTTTCTTTGAAATTCTTGGAAAAACAAAGGTAAGAACACTAACAGTTAACACTGTAAAAACATTTGCCCAAACACTAAGAATGATGGCATTATCTAAACAATTAATTAAAACTAATGATACTGCATCTAAAAGGGAAGCATACTACATCTCTAAAAATTGGGAAGAAGCTAAATTTGATGAACAACCAGAATCAGATACTGTAATGGATGATATAGAGGCAATGTTTATGGTGAATCGTGAACAGATAGGATTCATACCTGAAGAAAAAGGAGGAGACATAGCTGGAAAATTAATCGTAATTGATAAGGATACATCCTCAGGAAAAGAAATTAGAATTGATTGTACTAAATTTGGTTCAGGTGCATATTCAATCCCAATCTCTGTAGAACATTTAAAATTCGAAACTGAAGCAAAGTTTATTTTAGCAATAGAAACAGCAGGTATGTTTGAACGTTTAAACAAACATAGTTATTGGAAAAAAGCTAATTGTATTTTAATCAGCATGGGTGGTGTACCTACTCGTGCCTGTAGACGTTTTATTAGAAGACTTTCAGATGATAGAAAAATACCAGTTTATGTATTCACTGATGGAGATCCATATGGTTTTGCATCAATATATAGAACATTAAAAGTAGGTTCAGGTAATGCTGCACATATAAATAAATATTTTTGTGTACCTAAGGCAAGATTCATTGGAATAACACCTCAAGACATAATTGACTATAAGTTGCCATCACATAAATTAAAAGACGTTGATATTAAAAAAATAAAAGATGTCATAAAAAATGATCCATTTGTCCACAATCACAAAGAATGGAAAAAAGCACTTGAACAATTACAAAAAATGGGAGTAAGAGCAGAACAACAAGCTTTAGCTGCATGGGGATTAAACTACGTAGTTGATAAATATCTCCCTGATAAAATCAAAAATTCTAAGACATGGTTGCCATAATAAAAACGTTTTTAAAGTAATTCTTCAAGGAAATAAATAAGCCCGAGTAGCTCAGTTGGTAGAGCACATGATTATTTGAACATTGCTCAAAAAATGTGAAGCTGTTAACTAGCTGACAGACACCATGGTGTCGTAGGTTCAAGTCCTGCCTCGGGCGTTACTTTAATCTAAACAATTAACCTTAAAAACTAAAATTATAGACTTAACTTGATTAAAATGAGAATAATTGATACACCAAAAATACCCCACTATACAGTATGCAGAATTAATTTAAAGGGAAAAAGTTTAATTGAACTCCTTGGAAGTTTAACAGAAACAATAAATGTTTTGGAACCTGAACATAGAGAAAATCGTAGTCATATTAAATGGTTTTCAGAAACAACAGATAATAATTCAAAAGAATATGGAATAATTATAGCTGGAGACTATGAAGCGGGTGGCCAAGGTTATTTTATAATGATAGAAAGACAAGGAGCAATAGAAAGAATTGGTAGCTATGGAAAAAAACTAAATCAAGATACTTTAGAAAGAGCATTAGCCATCTTAAAATTCGAACCAAAAAAAATAGATCAACAGATGCCAAGAATATATGGTATAATTGATCTAGAACTATCAGAAGATCCTTCCATTGTTCACGTTGGAGATACTCATCCATTAAATAAAGGAATATAATTTAATCATTACAATAACAACATTTAAAAAAACACTATTTCTAATAAAAATTGAGGGCCCGTGGCTTAGTCTGGTATAGCACCACTCTGATAAGGTGGGGGTCGTCGGTTCAAATCCGATCGGGCCCATATTAAAAAAAAGCTCAAAGAGGTTAAAATGAAAGTTACAAAAGCAATAATATCTGCAGCAGGATTTGGTACTAGATTCTTACCTGCAACAAAAAATGTCCCAAAAGAAATGCTCCCATTAATAGATGCTCCAATAATCCATTATGTCGTAAAAGAATGTATTGATTCAGGTATTAAAGATATAATTATAGTTACCCGTGATGGAAACAATGCAGTAGAAGATTATTTTGATAAACATTTTGAAATAGACAATTTCTTACAAAAGAACAATAAATCAGATAGATTAAAAAAATTTGAAGAAGTCTTTGAAAAAGCCAATATAGCTTTCGTAAGACAAAAAAAATCTCTTCCCTATGGAAATGCTACACCATTACTAGCAGCTAAACCTTATCTTAATAAAGATGAAGCTTTTGCATATTTATATGCTGATGATGTTTATGATGGACTACAACCAACAACACTAGAACTAATTGAAATGTTCAATAAAAAAGAAGACGCATCCTCAATTTTAGGTGCACAGATAGTAGATAAAAAAACAATATCTAAACATGGATGCATTAAAATTAAAGATAATACAGAAGATGAAATTGAGTTGATAGTAGAAAAACCAGATCCAGATAAGGCACCATCATTATTGGCTTCATGTGGTCGTTATGTATTCACTTATGAAATCTTTGATTATTTATTTCCTGAAAATACTGGAAAAGACAATGAATTATGGACTGTAGATGCAATACAAAAGTTAATCCAAGATAACAAAAAAGTATATGTAAAAGAAATTAAAGGAAGAGTTTTTACAACAGGAGATCCTTTTAACATGATTAAAACTACACTGCATTTTGCATTAAAAAACCCAGAACTAAAAGAACAATTAGAAACTTTTATTCAAAATTATAAGGGTAATTAATCAAATAACTTTTTATATAACTAAACCATTAACAAATAAGAGGTGATGATTCTTGCCAATAAAAAAACAAGGAAAAGGAATTTCTAGTAAAATAATAATACCAGTAATAGAGGGTGTAGTTTTGATAGTATTAGGAGCATTGACTTGGAAAAGCACAATACCTTTGAATGTATCATTTGGTGTATTACTAGTATTAATCGGTTTAAGAATGATATTCTTTAAGAATATGGTTTATTAACGAATTTTACTATTTTCTTTTATTTCTTTTTCAGGTATTAATATCGCAACATTAATATCATCTTCAGCTGCTAATAACATACCTTCAGATTTTACTCCCCTTAACATTGCAGGTTCTAAGTTATTAATAACAATTATTTGTTTTCCAATTAATTCTTCTTTATTATAGTGCCCCTTTAATCCAGCCACTAATTGTTTTTCTTCATCCCCTAAAGATATCTTTAATACAAATAACTTATCTGCATTTGGATGGTCTTCTACATTTAAAATCTTAGCCACCCTTAAATCCAATTTTTGAAAATCTTCTATTGAAATCATTCTATTTTTTTAAACAAATTTTCTCCTTTTTTAATTTTATAACTCTCAATTAAACCAAATTTACAATCTTTTAGCTTTCCTTCTTTAACATTCAATTGTTTATTTATCTTTTCACAAGTTTCAGGAATAAATGGACTTAATAAAATATTTACTATTCTTAACACCTCTAACAAATTATACAATACAGTTTCTTGTTCATTTCCTTCTAATTCCCAAGGTTTTTTCTCATTTACATATTTATTACAATCCTGCACAATCTTCCAAATTCCATTCAATGATTGATTTATTTTTAATTCATCCATTAATTTTTCTATTTTACCCACATCAAAATTTAATTCTTGATCTTGTTGCTTGATTTCTTCAAAATTCTTCTCAACTAAAGTTAGAGTTCTACTTAATAAATTTCCAAGATCATTAGCTAATTCATTATTTAATCTATCTTTCAAGTTTTCTTCAGAAAAATCTCCATCTTCTCCAAAAGGAATTTCTCTAGCAAAATAATATCTAATTAAATCAGATGGGTATTTATTAACTAATTCTAATGGGTCTACCATATTACCTAAGCTTTTGCTCATCTTCTTCCCATCAACAGTTAAATAACCGTGAACTACTATTTTCTTAGGCACTTCAATATCTGCAGAAATTAACATAGCCGGCCAGATTACACTATGAAACCAATTTATACCTTTTCCAACTAAATGAGTATCAGCAGGCCAATATTTCTTAAATTTCTTACCGTCAGGATAATCTAAACCAGAAACATAATTTATCAATGCATCAAACCAAACATAAATTGTATGTTCTTCGTCATTAGGAATTTTAATACCCCAATCTAAGTTCTTTCTAGAAACACTCAAATCTTTTAATCCTTCTTCTTTTAATCTAGAAATAATCTCATTAGCTCTAAAATTTGGAAAAACTAATTTTTTCTTCTCAATTAATTCTAATATTTGATCTTTGTACTTACTTAACTTGAAAAAATAAGCTTCTTCCTTCAACCATACTGGCTCTTTATTATGTTCAGGACATTTATTGTCTACTAAATCTTTTTCAGTTACAAAGGCCTCACACCCTTCACAATAATTACCCTCATAATCACCCTTGTAAATATCCCCTTTATCTAAAACCTTTTGAAATATTTTTTTAGAAATTTCGATATGTTTTTCCTCAGTTGTTCTTATAAAATCATCATTAGAAATATTATATTTTTCACATAAATCTTGAAATGCCACTACATTCTCATCAATAAATTCTTTAACATCTTGATTTTTCTCTTTAGCAGCCTGTGCATTTTTCTGAGCATTCTCATCAGTTCCAGTTAAGAAAAAAACATCCTTACCATTAATACGATTCCATCTAGCCAAAATATCCCCAATTACTTTTTCATAAGCATGACCAATATGGGGTTTAGCATTTACATAATCTATTGCGGTGGTAATATAGTATTTTTCCATATAATATCCAATAAAATCACATTTAAAAATAATTCCTTTTTATTAATATAAGGCGTGAGTAGTATAGTAGTTAGTGTTCGATCTTCCCAATGTTGAAACTAGAATTCAAATCCCAATTTAGACTACTCTTCTTCAGGAAGAAGATTTTAATTTTTATTTTATGAACCTTCAAATCATAGTTACATTACAAAAATAATACATAAAAGCCTCAATATTTTCAAGAATTATTTAAAAGTAAACCCACCTATGTTATAAAGAGGAAATAATTCATTTAGCCCCATGGTTACAATAAAAGGATATGAATTCAATCTTCCAAAGGTTAAAGATTCACATAATCGTAGAGCGCAAAATAGCAAGAATAATATTCTAATTAGTTTTCGTGCACTTGGGCTCACAAAAGATGATGTAGATATAGAAATCAGTCCAGTAGCGTTCAAAAACCTGCCTGCAAGTGTATCATGGTGGATTAATAAGCAACATTTATACTATAGTTGCAAAAGGGGTAATTTTGCTGAGAATCTAGCAATAATTGCAATAATTATCGATAGAGAAATTCAACAAATTTTACAAAAAAAGAAAACCTTGCAAGAATTTATTACAGATTTTGAAGAAGATCCTGATGTAGAAAAAGAACGCAAAAAAGCTAGAGAACATTTAGGTGTTGATGAACATGCTACTCTTGATTATATCGATGAAAAATATAAACAACAAGCTAAAAAAGCTCATCCTGATACCTCTTCAGGAGATACTCAAACCTTTAAAAATCTTAATCACGCACATAAAATTCTTAAAAGAGAATTAGAGTAACTTTTACACTCCACCAAATATTCTTATCAGCCATTTACCTCGAAAATATATTTAACTCTTAAACATAATTGTTATATAACATTTAATAAATTAATAATTATGGCAAGAAAAATAACTATAAAACCTAAAAAACCAATGATGATAGAAAAAAGCGATAAGCCAATTTTTATCTGTGCTTGTGGTTTATCTAAAAACAAACCATTTTGTGATGGAGCTCATACTATAACTCAGGATGAAGAAGAAGGAAAAGTTTATGAGTATAATAAAGACGGTTCTAGAAAAGAAATAAAAAATTAATCTTTTAATTTCAAAAGATTTTTAAGATTTAACTATTTTTATAAAAATATGAAATTAAGACAAGCAGTCTCAGCAGTAGTTTTTCAAAACAACAAATTCTTAATGGTAGCTGGAAACGATTGGCCTAAGGGTGCCTGGTGTTTCCCTCAAGGTGGAATAAAAGAAAATGAAACTCATTTCCAAGCAATAACAAGGGAATTAAACGAAGAACTTGGAACTAATGAATTTAAAATATTAACAAAAAGTAAAATTGATCATACTTATTTATTTCCTGAAAAAATTAAACAAAAGAAAAAATGTGAAGGCCAATATCAAACTATTTGGTTTGTTAACTTAATTACAAAAGAAGAGATAGAAATAGAAGAATAAACTAATAATAATTTTTTAATATCTTTTTCTAAAACAAAAAAGGGAAGGGCAACAAAAAGATACACAGAAATATAAATAAAAACAAAAACAGGCATCAATGGTAAAGTTTCTTCAAAACTAAAACCAAAATGATATTTAGTTCTATAAATAGATATGAAATTTATTAACCAATAAATTATCAAAAAACAAACAAAAAAAATTGCACCTTTAACAACATTCTCTTTTTTCACATAAAAAAAATACAAAAATATTATTTAAAGTTATGCTCCTGCCGGGATTTGAACCCGGGTTCCAGCCGTGAGAGGGCTGAGTGATTGACCGAGCTACACTACAGGAGCATAAGAAAAAGAAAAGAAAACTAATTATAAAACTTTTTATTCATGTTTTTCAAAATTAAAAACAACGTACCCTGGATAATCCATTCGAGATATTCGAAAACCATCTGTTTTATGAATAGCAGTTTGCAATTTTTTCCAATCATAATTTTTTACCGGATCTGGAAGAGTAATCTCTTTAACATCCTTTAGGGTAAATCCTGCCCCAATTCCCATAGTTAAATAATCTGCCCAAGTATAAGAATAATCTTGAAAAGTCTCATCATTAATTTCAGTCCCATCTTCATTCCTTAAAACAAACTGTAACAACTATCCAGAAATTCTTAGAGAGAGATGGCTCGAAGTTTGAGCTATTATCAAATAGAGATAACATTATTGTAGTGGCTGATGAAGCACACAGAACACAGTATGGTCTTCAAGCAAAAATTAAAAATGAAAAAATTAAATATGGATTTGCAAAATATCTTAGAGATGCATTGCCAAATGCCTCATTCTTAGGATTTACTGGAACACCTATTGATTTTGCAGATAAAAATACGAGAGCAATCTTTGGTGGCTACATTGATGTTTATGACATGCATGCAGCTCTTGAAGATAGAAGAGTTGTTCCAATCTATTATGAATCCAAATTGGTAAAACTTGGAAAAAATGAAGATGCTTGGAAAGAACTTGATAATGATGTTGAAGAAGTCACAGAGTATGAAGAACAAACCAATAAAAAATATCTCAAATCGAAATGGAGCAAAGTGGAAGCACTTGTTGGAACTGATAAACGAATCGAAAGTATAGCAAAAAACATAGTCAAACACTTTGAATTAAAACAAAGTATCATGGATGGTAAAGCCATCATTGTATGTATGAGTAGACGAATTTGTGTAGATGTTCACGATGCAATTAAAAAATTAAAACCTGATTGGTATCATAAAGAAGATGAGAAAGGTGTCGTAAAAGTAATTATGACTGGTTCAGCTGCTGATGGAAAGGATTGGCAAGAACACATCAGAACTAAATCAAAAAGACGAGATATGGGGGACTTATTCAAAGCTCCAGAAAGTGATTTCAGAATAGCAGTAGTAAGAGACATGTGGCTTACTGGATTTGATGTACCGTCGCTTAACTCCATCTACATTGACAAACCAATTAGGCATCACAATCTTATGCAAGCAATTGCAAGAGTAAATAGGGTCTATAAAGAAAAACAAGGGGGTGTAGTTGTAGACTTCCTTGGAATAGCAGACGAACTCAAAAAAGCGATAACACTCTATACTCAAAGTGGTGGAGAAGGAGCCCCAAGTTTTGACATTAAACTTGCAATTAACAAGATGCAAGAGAAACATGAAGTTGTAAGAGACATGCTCCATGATTATCCATACCAGAAATTCTTTAGAGCATCAGCAAAAGATAGAATGAGGATCATTCCTGAACTAATGGAACACATCCTTAAGCAAGAAAAAGGAAAAGAACGATTCATGATTAATACAGGTGGTTTATTGAGAGCGTTGAGTCTTGCAGCAGCTTCACAAGAAGCAGCAGAAATAAGAGAAGATGCAGCCCTATTCCAAGCTGTATCAAATGCGCTTAAAAAAACAGAAACAAGAGAAAGCAGAACCAGAATAGTGTCTGATTCGGCAATCAAATTATTAGTATCAAATGCGATAGAAACTCATGGAGTAATAGATATATACAAAGAGTTAGGAATGAAAAAACCAGAAATTTCAATTCTATCTGACCAATTTCTGGATGAATTCCAACATATGGAATATAAAAACCTTGCGTTTGAAGCATTGAAAAAATTACTTAGTGATGAGATACGAGTAAGATTTAAAAATAATAAAATCAAAAATAAAAAGTTTTCAGAACGTCTTGCAGAAGCGATTAGAAAATACATGAATCGAAGTATAGACTCAGCGCAAGTAATAGCAGAACTTATTGAAATAGCTAAAGAAGTAAAAGAAGCACAAAAAAGAGGCGAAGAACTTGGCCTTACGGATGATGAAGTTGCATTTTATGATGCTTTAGCAGATAATGAGACTGCAATAGATGTACTTGGTGAAGAAATTTTAAAAAAAATAGCAAGAGAACTTACAGATGTTATTAAGAAAAACACAAACATTGACTGGAAGTTTAGAGAAACTGTAAGAGCTAAACTAAGAGCAATGGTTAAAAGATTATTAAAAATATATGGATACCCTCCTGATAAAACAGCTATGGCCACTGATCTTGTATTGGAACAAGCTGAGATACTATCAGATAAATGGGCTGTTTAATTACAATTAGATATTAATTATTAAAAATTTATAGATAACATCAAAAACATTCAATATAAGATAAAGCACATTTATATAAATTTATTTTAACAGTTAATTTTTCTCTTAAAATCATTTATTTTTAAATTAATGAGAACGTAACTGTATCCTAACTTGATTCAGATTTTTTCCTTCTTTCTTCTTTTACTCTTTCATAAATCTCACAAATATCAAGTGCATTACTTTGTGTATTACTCTCTGATCCCTCTTGAGCACCAATACCAAATAACCAATCATTCCAATCTTTCAACAGTTTTGCTGCATTGTATTTATCTTTGTTATCACCTTGAATAAGATCCAAAATAACTTTCTCATAAATCAAATTTGTTTTAAATTTTACATCATTCCCAATATTATCCAAAATAAATTCTTTCAATGATTTTATGTCTCTGGAAATTTGTTGCTGTGAAACATCATATTTTTTAGCTAAGTTAGATTGGGTTGTAAATTTAATAAAACCTCGAGCCTCAATAAATCTTAACATTTCAGCCCTACGTTCCATATAATTATATTTTTTAGGCTTTTTGTCTTCAGAAATATCAACCGAATAATAGTTTATTTTACTCATTTTTACACCTCAAATGATATGCCTGTCTTGTTAACAACACTTGTTTATCATCCAAATTAATTACAATCAAAAAAACATAACTATTAACTAAGTTAATTAATAGTAAAAATACCCTTATATATAATATATAAGTGAACAACAGTGGTTTATAGTTCATCTTTCTGAATCCCCATTTCAAACTCTTTGAAACCTTTGTATGTTTCAATAAACCGCTTAGCAAGAAGTTTAGCATCATTAAGATCTATCTGAAATAAACCCATAATCAAGGCGTATTTTACTTGTTTAGTTTTTTCAAATAAATTTAATAGTTTCTTATTTTGATCTTGTATTTTTTTAGAGGCCTTAAAAATTAATAAAGAACCTCTTTTAAGAACTTTATTACCAACTATAAACTGAAAACCATCCATAACGCCTATTTTTTTCATCAAATTTAATGCATGAGTTTTAGAAATATTTAATAGGCTCATTACCTTTAACACAGTTATTGTTCCTTCTTTTTTTACAGCAGACATTAATTTTTCTTCTTTATTCGTTATCTTTGATTTTAATAATGCTCTCAAAATATCTGAATTATGCTGAACTATTTCTCCTATTTCATCCAATGTATATTTACTCATCTTCAACAGTCTCCAAAATTCCACATTCCTTAGCCCTCTTCAACAAATATTTGGTCAATTCACTTGGTTCAAATTTATCCAGCATCTTTAACACCCATTTCAAGAATTAACCTACACAAATTACTTACTGATCGATTTTTCTGTTTAGCTCTTTCAATAAGTTTATATTTCAGTTCTTTTTTTATCCTAATACCCACATAACCATCTTCTTTGATTTTGTTTTCCATTGTAAAAAGATAAGGCGTAAAAGTTTATTTAACTTTATTACCAGGGGAAAAAAGTTTATAAATAAGTAAAACAATATAAAATTATGCCAAAAGTAAGCAATGAGAGAAAACTTAAAATAAGGAAGGGGTCATATTTTACAGAATCATTTCCAGACTTCTTAATCAAATTAATGAATTGGAAAGAAGGTGATATTATTGAGTTTGAAACAGATCAAGTTTGTGGTGGGATCATTATGAAAAACAGAAGGAGATTTATCCCAAATGTAATGGAATTAGCACAAGCTACAGAATACCTTTTTTCAAAGAAAATGCCAAAAACTTTTAAAAAAGCCATGAAACAGATGTCTCTTGAAGGAAGAAAATGGGCATATAACAAGGAATTAGATAAAAAAATAATAGATGAACAAAATCCAACAAAAGAGCATATAAAATACTTACAAGATGAAAAAGATTTTCTAAAAAAAGAGATAAGAAAGTTAAATGATGAAAAAGATAGCCTAAACGATCAAGTCAAAGTCAAAAAAAATTCAATAAAAACAGTAGAATTCTTAATATTAACTGCTAAGGAGAATTTTAAAAAGAAACAAGGGGGTAAAAAACAAGCTAAGAAAAAAGTCCCTAAGAATAAGACATAATATAAAATAGCCCCACCAGGACTCGAACCTGGGTTAATGGGCCCAGAACCCAGTGTGATTGCCGCTACACTATGGGGCTAGATCTTAAACTAAAAACCTTATTTTTATATACTTTATCATACAATAAAAATTTATGAAAAAAAAGAATCTAAAAAAACTTTTCATTATTCCTACTAGATTAATATATTTAATCTTCATAGCTATCATAAAATCTATAACAATTGATTTAGTAAAGAATATAAAACTTGCATACATATTCAGTTTTAAGCCTAAAGAAAGAGATAAAATAAATCGAGAAGTAAATATGAAAAAATTAGCACAAAGTTTTGATGGAAGACTAGAAACAGTAGAACGTTTATTGTATTCACTCATTGAAGATGCAGAATATTTAAAAACTAAGAAAGGAAAACTAGATATAGACGATTTAAAGGATAAAGTAAAATGACATTCATAAAAAAAATCTGGGACGGTACTGTAGATGAGTTTACTAAAAAACATTTTGCAAGATTTGGACTAGGTGATTACGAAAAAAAAGGATTAATGACTATAAGAAATACTGCTAAGGGTATATCTATAAAATCAAGTTTTGAATATGGTAATGATTTATTCGCTGCAGCCATTAAAGATATAGATCATCCTATAGATGTAAAAGGATTCATAATTGCAAATGAGGATATTACTAGTGAATTTGAAGATGTGAAGAAAAAACAAAAATTATTTGTAGCAACAATAGATGAAGAATTCACTCCAGAAAAATTAAAAGAGATTTATGATAAGTTTAGTAACCATCATATTTTACTTAACCTAACTACTCCAGATGTAAAATTAAAAATGGGGAAGAAATTACCCAAACCTGGAAAAGAATTGAAAGGTAATTTTTGTTCTGTAACTCTCCCCAATGAAGAATTAGAAAAGTTCTTATTTGATTACAAGGGTGATTTCAAAAAAGCTGAAATTTCCCATACTTATTCTATTGAAAACATAGAAGTTCCAAAAGAATATGAAAATGATTTGGCTCTAGCAAGATTACATGCAAAAAGAAATGGAAAAATCACTAGAATCCTAAACATTGATGGTAATGAAATTATTTCAGAAAAAGAAATTTCTATTTAACAATTTTCAATAATAATTCAAAATAAAGATTAAAAAAATTTGTAAAGAAAGAAATAATTATACTTGTGGTGCTCGCAAAGCAGGATAAAGTTGCCCTAAAACAGGATTTGGTCGAGGAGTTATTAGAGGATTATTCATTAGTGCATGTAGTCCTGGTATCCTTACTTCAAGAGTCTCTAAAAATGTTGTACGTACATTTGAACCTAACTTTCTAGCCAGAATAGCTTCTTCGTCTGTATCATCTGTCTGATATGTAAAATCCCCTATAGTGATGTCACCCATTACTTCATCAGAAAGATATTTGATAACAATACTTGTATCTCCAACTAAATTATCTACAGTTAGGGTCTCAGTATGATGTAGTTGACCATCTGATTTATTGAACCTTCGCGATAATCTGTATTCACAACCTCTATTTTCAAGCAATTCACCATTAATAGAAAAATCAAATTTACCAGTAATCTTAACATTGATATTATAGTCTATTCGACTATCTTTAGCTGGACTACGAACACTATCTCCGTTTACATAACAACCATTACCAGAATAATCTCTATTTAGGGTCTCTACACCATCAATCAGTTCTTGTGGGTGCATAGGTATTTCTCTTGGTTTTAGAGTCCATAATTTTTTAAAAGATGTCAAACTCATTTTAAAAAAAACACTTATTACATTATAAAAATTATTGTAATCCAAAATCCATATAAAAAAAGTCAGAAACAATATCAAAACATAAAAATGATAAGATATAGAAATTTAATTCTTACTAGCTAACTTAATATCTTCTTCTTTTACGGTTTTTCTTCCAGAATGTTTAGCAAATCTTACAGCTTTCTCGCCAATTATTTGAGAAAAATCTTCCAAAACTTCAGCCAAAGCTTCTTTGCCCTTATCAGAAACTCTCTCGGCACCAGCTTTCCTCAATAGTTTATCCATAGCAGACAAAGACAATGTTTTAGCCATGATATTTTTAACATTGAATTACTTAAAAATGTTTTTATTAAACCCGGACGAAAACATTTATAAAGCCATTTCTAAGAGATTTTAAAATGACTCGTGTACATCAACCTAGATCCGGTACAATGCAATTTTGGCCAAGGAAAAGAGCCAAAAGAATTTACCCTAGTGTTAACTTTTTTTCTTCAAATTACAATCTACAAATACCAGGTTTCATAGGCTATAAGGTAGGTATGGTTAAAGTCCAATATAATGATCAAGATCCAAACAAAAAATTAAAAGATTCTATTGTTGCACCTGCAACGATAATAGAGTGCCCTCCATTGAAACCATTAAATTTGAGATTTTACAAAAAAACAATTGATGGATTAAAATGTCTTGGGGAATTAAAATCAAAAAATTTAGATAAAGAACTTTCAAGAAAAATTAAAATTTCAAAAAAAGAATCAGTAGAAAAAAATTTTGAAAATTTTGATGAGTTGAGGTTAATTGTTTATACTCAACCAAAATTAACTTCTTTAAGTAAGAAAAAACCAGAAATTTTAGAAATAAAATTAAACTGTAATCTTGAAGAAGCAAAACAATTACTAGAAAAAAAAGAAATTCTATTACAAGATAATTTCAAAGAAAATATGTATATTGATATTCACGCTGTAACAAAAGGAAAAGGACTTCAAGGTTCAATAAAAAGATTTGGAATTTCATTAAAACAAAAAAAATCTGAAAAACATAAAAGAGCAGTAGGTAATCTTGGTGCTTGGACACCTAAACACGTTTCCCATACAGTCCCACAACCTGGACAAATGGGTTTTTACACTAGAACTGAACTAAATAAAATAATCATGAAAGTAGATAATAGTGAAGAAATTAATCCAAAAGCAGGATTTAAACGATATGGTGTAATCAAAAATCAATACATTATAGTAAAAGGATCAATTCCTGGACCAACAAAAAGAACAATTGTTCTTACACCCAGCATAAGAAAAAACAATGAAACAAAACTAGCACTCAAAGAGGTTTTAAAATGATAATCTACGATTTAAGTGGTAATAAAGCAAAAGAAATTTCATTACCTTCTCAACTAAATGAGCCTTATCATCCTAATTTGATTAAAAGAGCAGTACTAGCAATCCAATCTAACAAAAGACAATCATATGGTTCTAAAACTGATGCAGGTATGAGGCATTCAGCTAAAACATCAAAAAGAAGAAAAGAATATCGTGGTTCTTATGGTAAAAGTCTTGCAAGAGTGCCAAGAAAAGTAATGTGGCACCGTGGAACTCAGTTCTCATGGGAGGGTGCAATTGCCCCTGGAACAAAAGGCGGAAGAAAAGCTCATCCACCTAAAGCAGAAAAAGATACAAAAGTAAAAATCAATAGAAAAGAAAGAAGAAAAGCAATAAGGTCTGCATTATCCACCACATTCAATGAAACATTAGTAAAAAAACGAAATCATATTTTTAAATTATTTCCATTAATAGTGATAAATGATATTGAATCATTAAAAAAAGCAAAAGAAGTTCATTTAGCTTTAGAAAAATTAGGATTAAAAGAAGAATTAGAAAGAACTTCAATAAAAAAAGTAAGAGCTGGAAAAGGAAAAGCTCGTGGCAGAAAATATAAGAAAAAAACAGGCCCATTAATTGTAGTGTCTGAATCATGTTCATTAAGCAAAGCAGGGAAAAACATTCCTGGAGTAGAAATAGCAAAAATAGATAAATTAAATACTGAATTATTAGCACCAGGTGCACATCCTGGAAGATTAACAATTTATTCTGAAAAAGCTATAGAAAAACTAACAAAGGAGAACTTATACTTATAAAATGGATGAATATTCTGTAGTTAAATATCCTGTAACAACAGAGAAAGCTGTTAGATTAATGCAAACAGAGAATAAATTAGTATTTATAGTAGACAGAAAATCAACTAAATCACAAATAAAACAAGCACTAGAGAAAATGCTCACTATTAAAATAGATAAAGTGAACACTTTAATAACTCCAAAAGGAAAGAAAAAAGTCTACATTACAGTAAACAAAGAAAAACAAGCTATTGATATAGCTTCACAATTAGGATTTATGTAAAATGGGAAAACGAATAGTCCAACAAAGACGTGGAAGAGGAACCATGAGGTACAAATCACCTATTCATAAATTTAAATATTTCTTTAGGTTTCCTCAAAAACAAGAAAATCCAGTTTTAGGAACTATCATAGATCTAAAAAAAGATCCTTCAAAAACAGCACCATTAGCAATAGTGAAATATGAAGATAATACTCAAGCAGTAATTCCTGCACCATTAGGAATAAGAATTGGTTCTAAAGTAACTTTCGGTACAGATTCTCCAAATCCAGGAAATATAATGGAGCTTTCACAAATACCAGAAGGAACAGAAATTTATGCTATAGAAAAAATACCAGGTTCAGGACCTTCATTTTGCAGAACAGCAGGATCATTTGCACGTGTCATTACTAAAATCAAAGGAAATGTTACAATTCAATTTTCATCTAAAAAACAAAAAAAATTCAATGAAAAATGTTTAGCAGTTATAGGTATTATCTCTGGTGGTGGAAAAAAAGAAAAACCACTTCTTAAAGCAGGTAAAAAACACCATATGATGAAAGCTAAAAATAAACTTTATCCAATAGTCTCAGGTGTAGCAATGAATGCAGTAGATCATCCATTTGGTTCAGGACGTGGACGCCACATGGGTAAACCAGCCTCAGCACCAAGAAATGCTCCACCAGGAAGAAAAGTTGGATTAATAAGACCAAAAAGAACAGGTAGAAGGAAGAAGTAAAAATGGCAAAAGAATTTATATATCGTGGAAAAAAACTTGAAGAACTAAAAGAAATGGACATGAGTGAATTTATGAAATTAGTTCCAGCAAGAACTAGACGATCATTAGAAAAAGGATTCACAGAAAAGCAAGAAGCATTATTAGAAAAAATAGATGCTGTACTTTCTGGAAAAAGAAAAAAACCAGTAAAAACTCATTGCAGAAACATGATCATCTTACCTAAAATGATAGATTTAATGATAAGTATATACAGTGGTAAAGAGTATATCCCAGTTAAAATTGAACCTGAAATGTTAGGAATGCGTTTAGGTGAATTTACATCATCAAGAAAACAAGTACAACACTCGTCTCCAGGAGTTGGAGCAACAAAATCAAGTAGTGCTGTATCAGCAAAGTAAAAATGGAAAAGAAAGAAGCTAAAGTGAATGGTATGAACCTACCAATTTCAACAAAAATTTCAGTTGAAGTTTGTAACTTTGTTAGAGGCAAGAATATCACTAAAGCTAAATCATTGCTTGAATCAGTTATTAAGCAAAAAATTCCAGTACCTTACAAAAGATATAATCAAGAAATGCCACATAGAAAAGGAAAATTAGCTAACGGCCGATTCCCCATAAAAGTTTGTGAGACAATTCTAACAAACCTAAAAAGTGCGGAATCAAATGCCAAAAATTTAAATCTTGATTCTAGTTTAATAGTAAGTCATATTTCAGCCCATAAGGCACCAATGCAATGGCATTCTGGAAGACAAAGACGAAGAAGAATGAAAAACACTCACATAAAGATAATATTAACTGAAGAAATAAAAAAAGAAACTAAGAAAAAAGCAGTAAAGAAAGAGGCTAAAAAATGATAGAAAAAGAATTATTAGGAAAAATGATGAGAACATATATCATAGAGGATTATCTATCTTCAAAGTTACCAAAAGGTTCCTATAGTAAAATAGAACTTAGAAAAACTCCTTTAGGTGAAAAAATAATTGTTCATACTTCAAGACCAGGTTTAATCGTTGGGAGAAAAGGAGCAAACATTCAAAGTTTAACAAAAGTGTTAAAAGATAAATTCAAAATGGAAAATCCTCAAATTGATGTTACTGAAATAGAAAATCCAAGTCTAGATCCTCGTGGAATAGCAGATAAAATAGTAACTGCGTTTGAAAGATATGGTCCAAAAAGATTCAAGTCTCTAGGTTATCGTGCATTACAAGAAATTATGGATGCTAAAGCAATAGGTGCTGAAATTGTAATCACAGGTCGTGGAGTCCCAAGTAGTAGAAGTAGAAGATGGCGTTTTATGGCTGGCCACTTAAAAAAATCAGGAGACATAGCTCATAGTTTTACAAAAAAAGCACTAACAGTTGCACATTTATCCTCAGGCGCAGTAGGAATTCAAGTAAGAATAATTACACCTGATACAATTCTTCCAGATGATATAAAATATAATAATATAATTGAAGTAAAGGAAGAAAAAGTTGAAGAAAAACCAACAGAAGAAAAAGTTGAAAAAAAGCCAACAGAAACAGTTAAAAAACCAATAAAGAAAAAATCTACTAAGAAAGAAAAAAATGAAGAAAAAGGAACTAAAACAACTAAGTAAAGAAGAAATTCCAACAAAATTAACAGAATTAAGAAAGGAGTTAATGAAACTTAATTCGCAAAGACATAGTGGAACAGCTCCTGAAAATCCAGGAAATATTAAAAAAATAAGAAGAACAATAGCCCAAATGCTTACTAAATTAAAAGTTGAGGGGGGTACAAAAGAAAAAACAAATAACAATGGGTGAGATAGATCCCATCACTGGTTTACCTAAAGAACTTGGAAGTTGGGAAAACATAGCCAAAGAAGATCAAAAGATCAAAGTTTACACTGTTAAACGAAGATTTGGCAAGTTAACCACCATAGTTGAAGGCTTTGATACTAAAAACATCGACATAAAAAGTATTGCTAAAAAATTAAAAGAAAAAATGGCATGTGGCGGTACGTTTAAGGATCATAAGATTGAACTTCAAGGCGATCACAAGTCAAAAATTAAAAAAGAATTAATAAAGCTTGGATTCCCCGAAGAAACAATAAGTGTACAATGATAAAACACGAACTTATTGGCAAAACAATCGAAGTAATTTCATCAAAAAACCAAAAACTCAAAGGCAAAAAAGGTAAGGTAGTTTGGGAAACAAAAAACACAATAACAATATTAAACAATAGTGATAAAAATAAACTAATAAAATCCCAAATAATATTCACACTAAACCAACGAGTAATCGATGGTAAAAAAATTCAAAAAAAACCCGAAGATAGACTAAAATGAAACAAAAAAATTCACCAGGAATAAAAGAAATCACTCAACCTAAGAAGACATGTCAAGACAAAAAATGTCCATTTCATGGTAATCTTAAAGTTAGAGGGAGAGTATTCGAAGGTACCCTAACCAAATTAGACGTAGCAGGAAATGCAACAATAGAATTCCTAAGACTAAAATACATCCCAAAATATGAAAGGTATGAAAAAAGAACAACAAAATTACATGCTCATATGCCTTCCTGTTTAGAAATTGAAGCAGGAAATCAGGTAAAAATAGGAGAATGTAGAAAATTATCAAAAACTAAAAATTTCGTTGTTATAGGTATTAAAAAATGAAACCATTAAGCGCTAAAGTAACTAAAGGACTATGCTTCATGTCAAAACTAAGTGTTTGCGACAATTCAGGAGCTAAGATAATAAAATTAATTTCAGTAATTGGTAAGGGAACAAGAAAAGGTAGAATTGCCTCAGCAGGAGTTGGTGATTTAATACAAGCATCCGTAATATCTGGAAAAGTCAATATAAGAAAACAAGTTGTTTACGCAATCATAGTTAGACAAAAAAAAGAATACAAAAGAAGATCTGGAATTTCAATTAAATTTGAAGATAATGCAGCAGTTGTATTAAAAGATAATAAAGGAAATCCTCGTGGCACTATCTTAAAAGGCCCGATAGCAAAAGAAGTAGGAGACAGGTGGACAGCAATCACAAAGCTAGCATCCATTGTAATATAAAATGAAAAAATTTTCAAAAACGTGGAAGTCAAGTAAAAATCAAAGTAAGCAGAGAAAGTATAAAGAAAACTCTCCTTTGAACATTAAACATAAATTAATTTCCTCTACGCTATCACCAGAATTAAGAAAAAAACATAATCAACGCTCAATATCCGTAAGAAAAGGAGACACTGTTAAAATATTAAGAGGAAACTTCAAAGGCAAAACTGGAAAGGTAGAGCGTGTTTTACTAAAAAAAATGAAAGTACACTTAGAAAATATTACAAAAGAAGGCACAGAGGGAAAGAAAAATTATATTCCTTTAGAATCATCTAACTTAATGATCACACAATTGCAAGAAGAAAGGAGAAGATTAAAAAAATAAAATGGTAAAAAATCACTTATCAAGATTTGTTGCACCTAAGACTTGGCCAATATCTGTAAAAAAAACAAAATGGACAGTCCGCCCAATATCAGGACCTCATAAATTAAAATCATGTTTACCAATTGCATTAATTTTACGTGAAATGTTAAAAGTAACAAATAATTTGAGAGAAACAAAAAATATTTTACATAGAAAATTAGTAAAAATTGATAGAAAAACAATAAATGAATACAAATACCCCGTAGGGATTTTAGATGTAATTGAAGTGGAGAACAGTCCACCAAAAAGATTAGTGCTTGATGAACAAGGTAAATTTAAGTTAATAGATGTTAAAGATACGTCCTTAAAACCATTAAAAATTATTAATAAAAAATTATTAAAGAATAAAAAATTACAATTAAACTTCTCAGATGGAAGGAATTTGATTATAGACAAAGATAATTACAAAGTAAATGACACAGTAATCTTCGATTTAGAAAAGAAAAAAATTACTAAAACACTTAAATTTGAGAAAGGCGCTAAAGTTTATTTAATTGGTGGAAAACATGCTGGATTAATAGGTACATTAAATGAAACTCAAGTAACATCCAGTAAAACAAAACAAGAAAAAATTACTTTTGATTATGAAAAGAAAACATATGAAACATTAAGAGAATATGCATATGTTGTAGAAGAGAATATGGTAAAATAAAATGTCTGATATGAAAAAAATTACAATTGATAAGGTAACATTGAACATTGGAGCAGGTGAAGCAGGAGATAAGCTCACTAAAGCAGTAAAATTATTAGAAAAAATAACAGGTAACAAACCAATAAAAACAATTACAATGAAAAGAATCCCAACATGGAGCTTAAGACCAAAATTACCAATTGGTGCTAAGGTAACATTAAGAAAAGAAAAAGCAATTACAATATTAAGATCATTATTCGCAGCACTAGAAAATAAAGTGTTAGAAAGAAAATTTGACAGAAACGGAAACATTTCATTTGGTATAAAAGAATATATTGATATACCAGGTGTAGAATATGAACCGGATATAGGAATCATTGGCCTGGATGTTGCAGTCACATTAAAAAGACCAGGGTACAGAATAAAAGAAAGAAATCAAGCTTCAAAAATATCCTCAAAACATAAAATAAAGAAAGAAGAAGCAATTGAATTCATAAAAACAGAATTCAAAGTAGAAATAGTATCAAAAGGAGAACAAGATGACATATAGCAGCCCTACCAAAGTTTTCAAACAATTAATAGTAAAACCGAAAAAATTAGAGAAGTTCAAAAAACATAACTTATCTATAGAAAGAACAACAGGTGCAGCAAAAAGAACGTGTAAACTTTGTGGAAGAGTCGGAGCACATATTCAAAAATACGACCTTGGTTTATGCAGACACTGTTTTAGACTTAACGCTACAAAAATAGGATTTAAAAAATACTCATAAAATGGCACTAAACGATACACTAGCAAACTTAATGTCCAAGATTCTTAATAGTGGGAACGCTTCAAAAAAGACATGTACAGTCTCACCTGTATCCAAGCAAATCATAAAAGTACTTGAGATAATGAAAGATAATGGCTACATTGGAGACTTCAAAATTACAAAAAACAATAAAGGCGATGAAGTTGAAATTAACTTACTAGATAAAATTAACAAATGTGGAGCAATAAAACCAAGATTCGCATGTAAAAAAGAACAAATTGATGGCTATGAAACAAGATATCTTCCTGCAAAAAATTTTGGAATAATAATAATTTCCACATCACAAGGAATGATGATACATACTGAAGCTCATGAAAAAGAGTTAGGTGGTAGATTAATAGCTTACGTTTACTAAAATGAAAAGTTTAAACCAAACAATAGAAATACCGGAAGGAATTGACATTACAACAGAAGGACTTCTAATGAAAATTAAAGGTCCTAATGGTGAGGTTGAAAGAATTATAAATCTCAAAGGAATTGAAATAAAAAAAGAAGAAAATATAATAAAAATAGACACTAAAAAAACATCAAGAAATTATAAAAAAATAATAAACACAACAAGAGCACATATTATTAACATGATTAAAGGAGTTCAAGAAGCATATGTTTACAAATTAAAAGTTTGTTCAGGTCATTTTCCTATGACTGTAACTATCGAAAACAAAGAAGTTATAGTTAAAAATTTCTTAGGTGAAAAAAAACCAAGAAAAGCTAAGGTCATCGATGGTGTTGAAATAAAAATAGATAAAGATGAGATAACAATAGAATCACCAGACATTGAAAAAGCAGGACAAACTGCAGCAAACATAGAAACAAGCACAAGAATCACAAAGAAAGATAGAAGGGTATTTATGGATGGCATATGGATCACTCAAAAAGCCAATAAGGAGATCAAATGACAAAAAATCAAATGATTAGAACTGACGGTAAAAACATGAAAAAATTAAAACTTAAATGGAGAGCTCCTAAAGGTATTCATAACAAAATAAAACTTAGTAACAGAGGTCATGTTAAAGGCCCATCAATAGGCCAATCAAATGGTAAGGTAAAAAATATCACAATTATAAACTCATTAAAAGATTTAGAAAATACAAAAGAAGAAACAATTATTTTAAGTGGGAAAATTAGCAAAAAAACAAAAATGAATATTTTAGAAAAAATAGTAAATACAAAAGTAAAAATAATCAACATGAGAAATCCTCAAGATTACTTAAAAAAACTTAGAGAAGAATTCAACAAGAAAAAAGAAGTTAAAGAAGAGATTAAAGAAAAAGAAATAAAAGAAAAAGAAGCTAAAATAAAAGAAAAAGAAGCAGCTAAAAAACAACCTAAAAAAGAAACTGCTGAAACTAAAAAAGAATTACCTGAAAAAAAAGAAGTTAAAGAAAAGGAAGTAAAGAGAAAAGTATTGGAAGGTAAAGGAAAATGAAATTATCATTACAAAGAAGAGTTGCTGCATCAATCCTAAAAGTTGGAGTTAAAAAAGTAGTATTTGATATTAATGAACTAGAGGAAATAAAAAAAGCAATAACTCGTGATGATCTTAGAGTTTTGATAGTTAAAGGCTTAATCACAAAATCAACAAAAAATCAACAATCAAGAGTAAGAGCAAGAAAAATTTTAGTTCAAAAAAGAAAAGGAAGACAAAAAGGACAAGGAAATAGAAAGGGAAAATTAACAGCACGTTCACCACCCAAAAGAACATGGATCAATAAAGTTAGAATACAAAGAACAGTATTAAAAGATCTAAAAGTAAAGGGTTTATTAAACATAGAAAATTACAGAAAAATGTATCTAAGATCTAAAGGAGGATTTTTCAGATCCAAAAGACACATCTTACTTTACATGACAGAACATAGTATAATCGATAAAAATGGCAAAAAACAGAAGAAGTAATGTACAATACAGAAGAAAGAGAACTACTAAGACCGATTATAGGCAAAGATTAGGTTTGCTTAAATCTGGAAGTCTAAGACTAATAGTTAGAAGAAGAGATAATTCATTTATTGTACAATTAGTCGAATTCAAAGAAAGTAAAGATAATATTGTAAGTAGTGTTTCAAAAAAAGATCTTGAGACTCTAGGTTGGAAATTTAATCAAGGTAATACACCTTCAGCATATTTACTAGGATTACTAATTGGATCTAAAAATAAAGATAAAAATGCAATATTAGATCTAGGCTTACAAAGAAACATCAAAGGAAATTCAATATATGCTGTAGCAAAAGGTGCTCAAGATGCAGGTCTTAAAATAAATTTAGGAAACATCTCACCAAACCCAGAGAGGTTAACAGGAAAACATATTGCAGATTATGCAAAACACTTAAAAGAGAATAATCAAGCTTATGAAAAGCAATTCAGTAAATACATTAAAAACTCAATTAATATTGAAGATATAGAAAAAAACGTCGAAGAAATAAAAAATAAAATATTAAAAGAAAAATGAAAGAAACTAGAAAAAAAATAGATGAAGTACCAAAAGGAATAGCTCAACATAGATCAAATTTAGAATCATGGAAGCCTAAAACAGAACTAGGCAAATTAGTAAAAACAAGTAAAATAACATCCATTAAAGAAGTAATTGAAAGTGGAAAAAGAATTCTTGAAGCAGAAGCAGTTGATAATTTAATCCCGAATTTAGAAACAGATTTATTAAATGTGGGTCAAGCAAAAGGTAAATTTGGTGGCGGGAAAAAAAGCATATGGAAACAAACTCAAAAGAAAACAAAAGAAGGAAACAAACCAAAATTTGCAACATTAGTAGTTGTAGGCAATAAAGATGGTTATGTAGGTCTAGGTTATGGAAAATCAAAAGAAACAATGCCAGCAAGAGAAAAAGCACTTAGAAAAGCTAAACTTAACATAATTGAAGTAGTAAGAATGTCAAGTTCAAGAAAAAAAGAAGAAAATACAGTATTCACAATCCCAGCAACTGTAAAAGGAAGATATGGTGGAGCTGAAATAGAATTAATTCCCGCACCAAGAGGTACTGGATTATGTGTAGAGGATGAATGTAAAAAACTGATGGAAATGTCAGGTATCCATGATATTTATTCAAAATCAAGAAATTCAAAAACAAAATACAATCTAATAAATGCTTGTTTTGATGCATTGAAACAACTTGGAAAATTAAAAATCCAAGAAAAGTACGCATCTAGTACATATGTAGTGAGAGGATCCCAAAATGAGTAAAATAGGCGTAATCAGAATAAGATCTGAAATAAATGCAAAACAAGAAGTAAAAAATACTCTAATAATGCTTAAATTGGGACGGAAAAATAGTTGTGCAGTAGTCTCAAACACTAAACCCTACATTGGCATGATAAAAAAAGTAAAAGATTATGTAACATGGGGCGAATTGGATAAAGATACTTTAACTGAATTAATAAAACAAAGAGCTAAACTAGCAGGAAATAAAAGATTAACAGAAACATATCTTAAAGAAAAAACAGGTTTAACTGTAGATAAATTTGCAGAAGAATTATTCAATGAAAAAAAATCATTAAAAGATGTTCCTGGATTAAAATCATTTTTCAAGTTAAAAGCACCAGAAGGTGGTTTTGAACGTGGCGGAGTAAAAAGAGCTTACAGTATGGGTGGCGTACTAGGTTACAGAAAAGAAAATATTAACAATCTAATAAGGAAAATGCTATGAAATTAATAGACAATATAAAAAATATAGTATTAAACCCTATAGAATTCTTTAATCAAGATATTTCAAATATTAAAGAAAGTTTTACCTACTATGCAATTTTATCTGCATTTTTTGTAGTATTATCATCCATTGTAGCATTTTTAATTTCAACTTCATCATTTAAATTAACATCAATATTATTAACATATCTTGCAACAATTGCTGGAATTTTCATAAGTACATTAATATTACTTATTTGGTTAATAATTTGGCGTGCAAAAATAAATTATAACACAGCATTTGGGCTAGAAGTATATGCAGCTACCCCTAATTTATTACTTGGATGGATTCCAATTGTTGGTAGTTTAGCACAACTTTACAGCTTTGTACTATTAATTGTAGGTACTAAAGAAATTACAAAATTTAGCTACACTAAAACAGTATTAATTTACCTAATACATTTAATATTAATCATAATCATATTATTAGTACTTGGAGTATCATATAATTTACTAAACTAAAAATGACAGTTAACAAAAAAAGAAAAGTAACAAAGTATCGTGGAAGCCACACTCACGGAGGCGGAGCCAAGAAAAAAAGACGTGGTGCGGGTAATCGTGGCGGAGTTGGAATGGCTGGAACTGGAAAAAGAGCAGATCAAAAGAAACCAACAATACTAAAATTATATGGAAATAGTTATTTTGGTAAACATGGATTCAGCTCCAAATCAACTAAAAACATAAAATCAATAAATTTAGATTCAATACAGACATCATTAATGAATAAAGCTAAACAAGAAAAAGATGTATTTATTTTAGATATTACTTCACTTGGATATGATAAGTTACTTGGACGTGGAAAAGTAACTAAAAAGTTTTCAATAACATGTAAAATATGTACAGAAAAAGCTAAGCAAAAAATAGAAAAAAGTGGTGGAGAGGTAATACTCAAAGAGTAAGATGTCTTTTATAAATTCTATATTAAACAACCTTCCAGAAGTAAAGGCACCAGATCAAAAACATCTACCTTTCAAAACAAAACTTATCTGGACATTTATAATATTAATTGGATACTTTCTTCTTGGTGTAGTCCCCATGCATGGTTTAGGGGAAAATGGACTTCAAAATTTTGATTTTCTTTCTATTATTTTAGGTGCACAATTTGGTTCATTAATATCTCTGGGTATAGGTCCTATTGTCACAGCATCCATCGTATTACAATTATTAATGGGTTCGGGTTTATTAAAAATAGATACAGCAACACATGAAGGTCGTGTATTTTTCCAAGGAATCCAAAAACTAACATCTGTATTTTTCATAGTATTTGAATCAATTATTTATGTATTCTTAGGTGGTTTATCACCATCAGTAGGTTTCTCGCCCTGGTATTTAATAGGTCAATTAATCATAGGAGGCCTATTAATATTGTATATGGATGAGGTAACCAATAAATGGGGTATAGGTTCAGGGGTATCATTATTCATCGCAGCAGGGGTTTCATCAGCAGTATTTATCCAAGCTTTTTCCCCATTAACTACAACAGGAACATTATTTGCAGGTTCCGGCCAAGCACCAATAGGTCGTGTTTTAGTAATCTTCTTATCATTGTTCCAAGGATCTGTAGAAAGTTTGAAAACAGCAGTGATAGCATTCTCAGAAATAGCTGCGACAATCATTGTATTCTTATTAGTTGTATATATTCAATCAATGAAAGTTGAAATACCTCTCTCGTTTGGAAGAGTTCGTGGTTATGGTATCAGGTGGCCACTCAAATTCATTTATACATCTAACATTCCAGTTATATTAGTAGCAGCGTTACTTGCAAACTTCCAATTATGGGCCCGTTTATTAGAATCATGGGGCCGTCCATTACTCGGAACATTTGCAGGAAATCAACCAGCAACTGGTTTTGTAACATGGATATTCCCACCAAATTTAGTAAGAAATATTTTTGCAGGCACATTTGCCCCAATAGATTTAGGTCATTCAGCAGTATATGCTTTATTCATGGTAGTAGGTTCAATCATATTTTCAATATTTTGGGTTCAAACTTCCGGAATGGACGCAGGTGCTCAAGCAAAACAAATTCTTGGCTCAGGATTACAAATTCCAGGATTTAGGAGAGATGCACGAGTCTTAGAAACAATACTTAAACGTTACATTACCCCATTAACAGTAATGGGTGGAGCAACAGTTGGACTTTTAGCAGCAATTGCAGATATTTCAGGAGCGTTGTCTCGTGGAACAGGTATTTTATTAGCCGTTATGATCATCTATAAATTCTATGAAGATATTGCCCAACAACATATGATGGATATGAATCCAGCTATGAGAAAATTCATGGGAGGATCACAATAAAATGTTTGAAGATTTTTTTAATACAATATTTGGACCAATTCTAGACTTAGGACCAGCTACTTCATTGTTAATAATCTCATTTCTTCTAACTTTAGTAATTACAATAATCTACAAATATGCTACAGATCAAAAATTCATGAAAGAAATAAAAAGTGAAATAAAAGCAATTCAAAAAGAGATCAAGTTACTTAAAGATAATCCAAAAAAAATGATGGAAAAGAATAAAGAATTGATGGAAAAAAACATGAAGGTAATGATGCATTCATTTAGACCTACAATTTTTACACTAATTCCATTATTAATTATATTTACATGGTTAAGATCAGTATACTCAGAACTAGGTGATATCCTATTTGGATTAAGTTGGATTTGGATATATGTAATCTCATCAGTAGTATTCAGTTTAGCGCTAAGGAAAGCCTTAAAAATACACTAATTTTTGCATTTAATAGATATAAAATGATAAAATCAAGAAGTCTAAGAAGAGTATTCAAAAGAGTACCTAGTGGAATCTCTAAAGTATTCTACTTAAAACGAAAGCCCAGTAAATCTAAATGTTCTAATTGTAGTATAGTCTTGCAAGGTATGGCGCCAAGTATTACATCCAAATTAAGAAATTCTACTAAATCATCAAAGAGACCACAAAGAAAATTTGGTGGAAACTTATGTTCAAAATGTACAAAACAAAGAATAATTCAGGAAGCTAGAAAATGATAGGACAACTATGTATTAAATTATCTGGAAAAGAAGCAGGAAAGCAATGTGTTATTGTAGACAAGTTAGATAATAACTATGTATTAATAGATGGAAACTTAAAAAGAAGAAATTGTAATATGACTCATTTAGAACTTCTAGACCAAAAATTAGAAATAAAAAAAGGTGATTCTACAGAAAGTATAAGAAAAGCCATGGAAAAAGCAGGCATTAAAGTTACAATCCCTAGACCTAAACAAAAAAATGAAAAACAACCAGTCAAAAAAGCAGCCAAATGAAGATCAACAAGCCGAATTACAACTTCTAGCTAATAATTACGAAAAATTACAAGAAAAGATTATAGAAGTCACAAATGACCTAAAAGATCTTAATCAATTAAATGAAACATTAGAAAATTTCTCAACTATAAACCAAGGAGATGAAATATTAGTTCCTCTTGGTAGCAATATTTTCTCAAAAGCTACATTAAAATCAAATGAATTAATAGTGAATATTGGAACAAATGTTTTAGTAAATAAAACAGTAGATGAAGTTAAAGAAGTTATTGACAAACAAATATCCACTATATCTGAGTTCTTAATGAGCTTAGAAAAGAACAGTTCTGAAATTGGTTCAAAATTACTACAAGCACAACTTCAAAAATGAGTATAAGTAAATTATATAAGTAAATATATTCTAAAATTCATTATGAAAAAACTAATGTTTGCATTTATTACACTATTATTGATCTACACATTATTTAATTTGGTTCCTTCTTCGCAAAACCAAATCACAGGCCTTACATTAGCAAATGGAATGGAATGTAATTCAAATAACGAATGTTCATCATATTATTGTGATTTAGATGCAGGACCAGGCGTTGGATTCTGTGCAGTATATTCACCCAGTACTTGTCATTCCTCATCTCAATCTGAATGTGCCTCATCACAATATTGTGTAGTGTATAGATCAGGGGACTGGTGTTATGCCTCAAGTGAGTATGGAACATATTCTTGTTCAGATCTAGAACAACAATCCGAATGTAATAAGGTTGCAAATGATTGTCAATGGTTTAATGAGGCGTGTATAGAAGCAGATGCATATATCTGTGGCAATAACATAAAAGAAGGCTTAGAAAGGTGTGACGGTACTGATTTTGGAGTAGAATCATGTGAATACTGGGGTTACACTGGTGGAACTTTAACATGTACTTCTTCATGTAGTGTTGATATCTCAACATGTACAACTGACTGTTCATCACACACTCAAAGTCAATGTTCTAATTATCCTCAATGTATATCTTATGCAGGTGATTATTGTACGGACAATACCTACATTTCAACATCATCAGAATGTCAATATTTAATCAACAAAAAAGATTGTGATAAGATAAATTTATGTGAATGGGATCCTAATAGTAATAACTGCCAAGCAGATGGCATAGGTTACTGTGGAAATAATAAAGTAGACTCAAATGAGGAATGTGACATAGTAGCATTTAATAGTAAAACATGTGCTACAGAAGGCTTCACTTCAGGAGAATTAAGATGTAACTCAGACTGTACATTAATCACAACACAATGCTCCAACCACCTATCCACTCAAACAGAAGAAACAATAAACTCAGAAGTTGTAGGATTATCAGTCCAAGAATTAAATGAAGGCCTAAATCCAATTACAAATATCGAAGCAGTTGTAGAAGATATTACAATAGATGAAATAAACTTGCCACCTGCAATCAATATACAAAGAAGAATAGTTGAAATCCGTGATCAAACATTCACACAAATTCTTAATTTAAATGAAGCGATAATAGATCCAGAACAAGAACAATTAACATATGAATTGCAATACAATGAAGAATTAATAATTTGTAAAATTACAAATAATCTTTTACTATGTAAAAAAACAGGCAACTCAATAGAAGAAAATTCTAAACTAACAATCATTGTATCTGATGGCATAAATACCATTAATACAACAATTAAAATCAAGATAGGGACCACAATTTTAGCAGAACTAGATGATGAGGCAGTAGCTGCAGGATTTTTCTCAGAAAACACAGCACCAGTAGCAGATGCTGGATTAGATCAAATAATCCATAAAGGAAGAATAATTGTTTTAGATGCATCCCGTTCATATGATTCAGACAACAATATCCCATCATCCCCCACATCATACATATGGAAATTAAATGATAATGTAATAGCTCAAGGAAAAATATCGAGTTACAAAATTGAAGAAATAGGTTCTTATACTATTGAATTAGAAATTAAAGATTCACTTGGACTAAACTCAAAAGATTCTCTAGTAATCCATATAATTGACAAAAACAAATGTAAAGAAACAAATGCATTATACTTTCCAGAAGACACAATATGTAATAAAAAATGGCCTTCGCGTGATGGAGAAGAATTATTTGTTAACACTCAAGATTTTTCATGTAATTTAGTAGAAGTATGTAGTGAAGAAATAGATCCAATAATTGAAGATGCGATCGATTGTTGTGATGGTTCAATATTAATAGATCAAAAAAAGATAAATGCATGCCTGTACGCTAATAAAAATTCAAATAGTAATTCAAAAAGATGTCAAGGACTTTATTTTGTACAATCATTAGGTGCTAATGCAGTATACATGCAAGATTACTTCGAAGCAGAAATGTGTTGCGGAGGTATAGATGTACTTTGTAATAATCCTTCTAATTTATACAAGGCAAAACCAATTCCAAACACAGAAAGCCCATTTAACTTACAAAAAGATTTAAGATGTGGTGCTTCTTCATCAGATAATAATGGACAATGGGTATCTGATTTTGATTTAACTCTAAACAACATAGCACTAACAGATGTGCCATCTCATGTTTCATTAACAAAGTTATCAACAGGAACTTGTGTAGATTACTCATTTTCGTTAACTACATTATTCAGAAAAGCAGGATACGCTGAATCTGAAGTATACACTGTGGAAGCCCCAGATCATGCATTCAACATCATAAGACTCCCATTAGATAAAAAATATACAATAGTAGATACTACTGGAAACAATTACGCAATAAAACTAGGAGATGTTCCATATGGTTATCCTTATTGTGAAAATATAAGAAAATGTTACAACGATAATGGAGAACATCCATGTCCACTACTTACAGAGATAAATGGATGTGAAGGTGTTGAAGAAAATTTATTATTACAAACATCAAGAACAAAAGCTGCAGTTGCTAAAGGTGTAAAGGGTACTTCAACATCAATAATAAACTCAGTATTAGAGGAGCTTGGATTAAGATGAAAAAAATAATGATTATATTAATATTTTTGCTTTTAATTAACGTAACTTATGCTCAAAACATTGATATAATTAGGGAAGTAATACCAGAGTACACTCTAGGGGATGAAGTTAATGTTAATATCAAAATTTTTAATCATAATTCTCAAGATGAAACTTTTATAGTAAAAGAAAGAATACCACCAGAAACTACATTGATCAACCCAGATAAACCAAATAAAATTGAGTTATTTAACGGTATACAAGCAGAATTCTTTCAATGGCAAATAACCATACCTGCCCAAAAAATGGCTTCTGTGTCCTACACAATAAAGCCTAACAAAGTTGGACTCTACACCTTAACACCAACTAAAGCAACTTCTTCTGCCATATATACTTCCAGCACTAGTGAGTTTAGAGTAATGTGCATTCCTAATAATATGTGTAGTGAAGAAGAAAATAATGAATACTGTCCAGAAGATTGTTCTTTATTAGTATCTGATGGAATTTGCATCTCTGAATTTGATTCAATATGTGACCCAGACTGCGATTATGATCCAGATTGTAATGAGTCCCCCTCCAGCTTCAAAATGGTGTACTTGTTAATCCCTTTAGCAATTTTATTAATCATAATAATAATCTATATTTTAGTTAGAATATTAAAAAGAAATAAACATCCCACAATGCAACAATTTTCTCAAGATAATCAACAAGATAGCACTCAACAACCAACACAAAATGATCCACTAAAGGGATTATGATTTCTTAACCATTGTCATTCCAACAGCAACAAACACTAATCCGAAAATAAACAAGCTATCATGTACTTTCAGCCATCCAAAAATATACTCTACTGCATTTATTACAATAAAAATAAATCCCACTACAGTTAGCATTAAACCATAATTTTTCATAATATTGACAAGTAAATGAACTATAAATAATTAACTTAAGTAAATGAATTTTTATAAACCCTTTTTACTCTAATTTTCTATGGATGTTTTAACATATTATTCCAGAAAAGATGTACAGAAGGCCATTTTACTATCTTCAAAAGATCGTGAAGTTGCTGTAAAATATGGTCAAAAAGGTTTTGGTAAACGTCCAGATATATTACAATATGAATCTGACGTACTTGAATTAGCTAAACAAGGTGCAACTTCTTTCCACATTTCAGAAGAACGATGGCAAAATCCACTGCATCTAAAAACAGGATTAACAAAAAAACAATTAGATGATTTAAGAATAGGATGGGATCTTGTTTTAGATATTGATGGTAAATCATTAGAATATTCAAAAAAAGCCGGATATTTAATTGTAGAAGCTTTAAAATTTCATGATATTAAAAAATTCTCTGTTAAATTTTCAGGAAATAAGGGTTTTCATATTGGTGTTCCTTTTGAATCATTTCCACCCGTAATTAATAACTCAAAAACTGAAACAATATTTCCAGAGGGCCCTAAGATAGTTGCATCATTCTTACAGGAGTTCATAAAAGATGAATTAGCTAATAAACTCCTAGAAGGTAAAACAATAAAGGAACTAGAAAAAGAATCCCGCATAGAAGATTTAACAGAACACGGAGTTTTTGATCCATTTAAAGTTGTAGACATAGATACTATCTTAATATCATCCAGGCATATGTTTCGTGCCCCTTACTCTTTAAATGAAAAATCAGGACTATCATCCATTCCCATAAAACATGATGAAGTTCTTAATTTTAATCCAGTAAATGCTAAAATAGAAAATGTTCAAGTAAATGATTATTATTTGAGGGATTACACAGAATCAGAATCCTCTCAAATATTAATCCAAGCATTAGATTGGAATGAAAAATCAGCAAAGGAAGAAATTAAAATTCAAACAAAAAAATATGAAAATTTTGAAATTACAGAAAAAATCTCAGATAAAAACTTCCCACCATGTATTAAAAAAATAGCTGAAGGCTTAGAAGATGGGAGAAAACGTGCACTCTTTATCCTAATTAATTTCCTAAGCTCTATTGGGTACAATCCTAACGATATTGAAAGATATATTAATGAATGGAATAAAAAAAACACAGAACCATTAAGAGAAAACTATATTGTTGCACAACTAAACTGGCATAAAAGAAGCAAAGAAAAAGTTCTTCCTGCTAACTGTTCAAATCCCAATTATTATGTTGGTCTAGAGGTTTGTCAACCAGATAACTTATGTAGAAAAATAAAGAATCCTGTATCTTACGCTATACGTAAAAACAGATTTGGTCCTAAAAAAAGAGCTACAAGAAAAAGAACTAAAGGATAAACTTAAGTATTTTGTTTTAAACTAAAATTTTATGAAATTAATAAAAATGATACTAGTTATTTTCCTATTTTCTTTTATTTATGTTAATGGAGATATTGCAACCATCTCACCTGGAGAAATTATACCACCCATAGACATTAAATTAACTAATTGTTATGATACTGATGGATTAGATTATAACACAAAAGGTTCAATTAAGTATCCTAGTGGAATTATAAGGGAAGATTATTGTAAGGATGACAAAAACATAGTAGAATATTTCTGTGAGGAATACGACCCTAAAGATAATTATTATTGTGAAGAAGGAGAAAAAGTGTTTGAAGAAGATGGTTGTTATTGTTATATGGAAGAAACTCAATCAACAGATGAAAATGAAAATTCTACAACTGAGATAGTAAAAAAAGATTGTGGCATTATTGTAAAACCAGCATTAATGGAAGACGATTTTAAAATTTATGAATGTGAAGATAAATGTTTTAACGGTGCTTGCAATTATAATACAGAAGATAATGAAAAAACAACTGAAATCATTACTTGTGTTTTCAAAAATTCAGATAAAGAAGAAAAGTGTTATACTTTTACAAAAGATGAGGATCCTAACATGGGAATTTGTTCTGGTAAGAAAGCATGTGAAATAAAATATGAAGATTATAATGGTAAAAAGATAGCATGGGCTTCTAGTTGTAATAATTTTCATGTTTACTCATTACAAGATGGGAAAAATGAAGAAATTATTTTTGATTGTAAAATTAAAGAATCAACTGATACAATGGAATTAGAAATTACTAATGGTTATAGATATGCTTATTGGGAATGTTACGATGGTAAAGAAGAAAAAGAAGGTGGTGAAACTTCTTGCAAACCATCATCCACATGGCAACACTACGCTAAAAATGCCTGTGAAAATCACTGTTATGAAGATGAAAGCAAATGTGGAGTTAATTCATTTTCGGTAACTGGGAAATGCTTCACCAATGAAATTGAAGTTTTTGCTACTACCGCTAGTTCATCAAATTCAGTACAAATAATACCTGCAACATTCAAAAGAATAGATAACATAGAAATAAATGGAAACATTACACTAGATATTGAGATATGTGAAGATTCTTGCTCATTAGATGGAAAATGTTATCCTTTTGGTTATAGAAAAGAAGGAAAATATTGTTCCGATGAAGGAAAATTTGTCATAGAAAATTTAGCTGGCGCTTCATGTGAAAATAATTTTGAATGTTCAAGTAACCTATGTATTTCAAATGAATGTGTTAGTCAAGGATTAATTCAGAGAGTATTTGATTGGTTAAAAAAAATATTTGGAGATGATTCTGTAAGTACAATAGAAGAATCCATTCAATAAAAACTATAATTTATCTTTTTCTTCTCAAAAATTTCTTTAATTCTCTTGCTTTCTAAAAAAGCTTTGAATTGATTAACATTCTTTACTCTTTCAGTTAACTTACATCTTTCAAAATCGATAAACACTGCCTTATCATTTCTAACTATAATATGTTTGTAAGGATTAGTAAATTCTTTTTTATTTACTTTTAATTTATCTAATATCTCACATTGCTTCAAACAATCTTTAATTATTTTTTCACACTTAATCTTACTACTTTCGTCTAAATAGTCTATTATTCTTACCCCATCAATAAATTCCATAGTAACACTAACTTTAGTAGAATCAATATACTTTGGCCCTATCTTATGTTTATTTAATTTCTTTAACCAACAAGCTTCATTCTTAGCACTATATTCATTAGTAACTTTAATTATTTTCTCATCTTCTTTGTAAACTTTACTTCTTTTACCCTTAGCATAATATTCCATAATAATCATAAAAAGAAATCAATTAAAAAATGATCTAAACCTCTAATATTCTTTCAATAAGTCCTGTTGCTAAATAAGTTCTTCCCTTAGGTATCTTAGCACTTAACACAGTACCTTCTAAATCTCCTTCATAAGAAATTGATTCACCATCTAACGAAATATCCGTATATCCCCTAAATAATCTATTAAATTCCCTAAATTGTTCTGCATTTACAGCTTTTTTAAATACTGCCTCTATTTCTAATTTCTCACCTTCTTGATATTTTGGAGATGAACTAAATTTTAAAGATTCAATATTATCACTTTCAGTCATCAACGCACTATAACTAACTATTGGACTACCATGTTCAAAAGATTGTGTTACAGCACCTCCTAATACTATTTTATGCATTTCAGAAACTTTGCTCCAATACATACTATCTCTTTGATCGACAGGTAAAAATGGAACAATAACATTAGCACCCTTTATACTTTCATCTTTATCCATAAAACCACTATCCTCACTAAAACCAATAATTCTAACTTCATAATTAACATCCCCTTCTGTTTGGATAAAATAACCAGAACATCCCCCAAAGTCTCCAGCTTTTAATTCTCTAGCTCTCAAAAAATGATGGTGACTAAACTGTGTATTATCATCTAAATGTAATGGATGGATCATCAAATGAGAATCTCCATCTTTTGTAACTGTAAAAACTCCAAAAGTGGGTAAAACTGAAGCACCTAACGAAGAAAATTTGCGTGGAGGGTGCTCATGTTGAGTAAAACGCTTAACGTCACAAATAGATACCTCCCCACCATAATTAAATAAAAATAAACTCCCCTCAGGATTACCAAAACTCTCTTGAATAACTTCATGAGGCAAATCACTACCCTTTCTAGTGGCCTCATCAGGATTATAACCCATGTGTATTAATGCTAAAGCATCCATTGGTCTTACTAAAGACCTATCCGAATAACTCAATTTTGATCCATCATCCATAACTATTAGAAAGTAAAAAAAGTTATAAACCTAACTATTTAGATGTCATTGTAAAAGAACCATCCCAATCTTTAGAAGGGGAATTTTTTTTAAATTTTTCACATCTTTCAATATAAATTTCAGAAGCTTTATCACCACTACATTTACTAAATTCTTTAATTGCTTCAATCCATTTTTTAGCAAAATAAAGTTTCAAACCTTTTTCAAAACAACTAAAATCTTTTTCATTGTCTACAAGCTCATAAATAACAACAGGTTTTTTCTTACCTTTAACATTAACAATATCTAATTTTCTAAACTTGAATTTGTCTTTAACTTTTGCATAAGTACTTTCACTAACAATTATTCTAGCACCATAATACTTTGTAAGCCCTTCTAGTCTAGATCCTAAATTAATATTATCACCCATGGCAGTATAATCAAATCTCTGATCTGAACCAATATTTCCTACAATGGCATCCCCTGTATTAAGCCCAATACCAATCTCAATTTTAGGAAGTTTATCTTTTTCCCATTTTTTATTTAATTCTTTTAATTCTCCTAACATATTAATGCTAGCTTCACAAGCCAAATACTCTTGATCTTTCTCATCTAAAGGGGCCCCCCAAAAAGCCATGACAGCGTCCCCTATGAACTTATCAACTAATCCTCTTTTTTTTAGTATAATACCTGTCATTTTATCCAAATACTCATTCAATAAACTTACTAGTTCTTCAGGTTCTAATTTTTCAGATATACTAGTAAAACCCCTTATATCTGAAAATAAAACAGTAATACGTTTTCGCTCACCGCCTAACGATACACTCTCTGGATGTTTAGCAATCTCTTCAACTAAAACTGGAGAAACATATTTTCCAAAAGCATTTTTTAATTTTTCTTTATGTTTTTTTTCCAAAATATAAAAAAATCCAAGATTAGCCATAGGTGTTAACACTATTGCTAAAGGGACATAAACTACATCAATAATCAAACCCTTATTGAATAAAAATAAAGCAATTAAAAAATAAAAAATAAGTAAAAATAGAACAAAAATAGAACTAATCCTTATAGAAAAGAAATGACTAATCAATCCTAAAAATATAGAAAATAAAAATATAACAAACATAACAAAAACAGGTGATTGTTTATTCAAAAAATTAAAATTAATTATTGTTTGTAATGCATTTGCATGAATTTCAACCCCAGACATTGCCTCCCCTTCAGAAGTTGGAACAAAAAAAGAATCATGTAGTCCAGGTGAGGTAGCCCCAATTAAAACAATTTTATCTTCAAAATTTAAAGAACCATCTAAAACATCCACAAACGAATAAGTTCTAAATGATTTAGGTTTGCCAATAAAATCAATTAACATCCTATCATAATTAAAAGGAGACTCTTTACCTACATACTCTTCATAAATTTTTAAAGCAAAACTATTTTCAAAAGGAATTGTTCTTGTTATTCCATCTTTATCAGTAAAAACATTAACATAACCATAATTTTTTCTTAGAGGTTCAATAGGTAATAATTCACCATTTACTGATTCATCATATGAAAGTTCAGCACCCATGACTACATTAAAATTTTCAAGTTTCTCACCAAATCTTTCATCAATCCCTAATTCAGAAGCTTCATAAAAACCAATATCAAATCCAATAACCTCAGCACCATCCATATTATCTAATAAATCAATAAATTTTTCTCTTGACCAAGGCCATCTTCCAATACTTTGTAAACTTTTATCATCTACACCAACAATAACTATTTTGTCAAGTGGATTTTTTCCACCATAAAAATTATCAACTAATTTTGCCTGTAAATTAGACATAAATCCAGTAACTAACAGTGAAGATAAAAGTAAAGAAATTAAAATTGATATTACAAAAACAACAATAATCTTTTTTTTATTAAATTTCATTAGATAGTTTCCAATAAACTTATCTGCTTCTTAATTTCATCATTTATTCTTTTTATTTTGTACATAGCATCTAATTTCACTGGTGATTTCTCAATTAACTCTGCATCATTCAGCTCACCACTATCAATTTGTTCAAGAAAATTATTAATATCTTCTTCAGTTAATTGATATTGTTCCATTAATTTATCAATAATTGAAGAATGTTTTTCTATTTCTTTTTTCCTTAAATTTTTAAGATCGTTAAGAGTTTGTTGCATATAATCTCTTATTTCTACTTTCTCTTCTTCACTAAGTTCTTGTTTTCTTAATTCTTCACCATCAACTTTAACCGCTTTCTCTCCAGTATTAACAGTTATTGTACCACTTTCTGTATTAACTTCAACAACACCTTCTCCAACTAAAAATTGTGAAACACCTTCATCCACTTTTGATAAAAATCCAGTACCTCTTACTGTAGCAACTGAATTAGGTGTTTGCACTTCATAACTCTCAATACCACTGATCCCTGTGAATTTACTCCAAACTGAACCTGAATTTTGATTAAGCACAACTTTTTCTTCACTTAGTGATTCAATAGAAACTTCAGTGTTCTCATCCAAATCAACTAAAATACTTTCATATAATAAAACTAAAGCATTTCCATTAGTGGTCCTAACTTTATCAGATAAAGATAATTCCATATCCTCTGCCTGTAACCAATTTCCTTGAGTATTTACTTCCACGTTTTGTTTTTTAACAGTTAGATAAGCAAGATTAACATCATCATTAAAAATAAAAAAGTAAGCACTACCTAAAATAATAAAAACCAGTAATAATGAAACAATTAAAATTTTCAAACCTTTATTCATACACTTTTATCCATTGATTAATATTTAAAGATTATGTAAAAACTAAGATCATAAAGTAACTTTTATAAACAAATTTACGTTTCTAAATGTAATGAAATATTTACTTCCATTAATGTTAATTCTATTAATACCCTTAGCACAAGCTGAAATTTCGGAATCTTCATTAAAATCTTACTTAGAAGGTTCATACAATTTCCAGAATGATGACGTAGAAACCTCTTCATATATTATTCTATCATTAGATAATTTCACAGAAGAAGAAGCCCAGGATTTCCTAAATAAAGGCTCCACAGGTTGTTTTTCTTCAGGAAACTGTAATATCAAGGAAACTTCATTAGGAGCATTAACTTTAACAAAATTTTCAAAACTTAGTTCCAATAAATTCATAAATTGGTTAAAAAAAAATGAGATACCATTAAACAAAAATCTATACATACAAATTGTTTCATCTTCAGAGGTTGAATGTGAGTTACAGTATGAAGATAGTAAAGATAATTTTACTGTAGATAACTACATTCAAAAAAGAATCAGTACAAATGATAAAGTAGTAGTAGTAGAATGTGATTCCATTGTAACTTCAATGTCTTTAATATCCAAAACAGAATCCTCAACATCAGCAAACATACAAATCATACAACAAAAAACAAGCATAGATAAAACAACATTCAATTTAGAAAATACTTGTTTCGGATTAGATTCTTGTAATTTACAGGATACAGCTTATGCATCTTACTCTTTAGATTTATTAAACCAAAACACAAAATCAAAGACATATCTAAAACAAAATTTAAACAATGATCCAATAAATATTGCACTAACCTATAAGGTAACTAAAGATCCAAGTATGATAGAATCATTAACAGATTTACAACAAGATGATGGAAGTTTTAATTCAATTATTGCAACAGCTATTGCTGCTTCAGCATTAAAAGAAGCATCCTACACTGATAGTTACAATTCAGCATTAGCTTATTTAGAATCTAAACAAGCAGAAGCAGGTAATATTGGGAATAAAAAAGAATCAGCAGCTGTAGCTTATTGGATATTTACAACAAAAAACAAAGTAACATCTTCTTCATATTCCACCTACTGTGGTGACGACATAATTCAAAAACCAAATGATAACGGAATAGAAGAAATATGTGAATTTAATGTTGATTGTGAAGCAGGATTTTCATGTACCGATAATTGTGAATGTACCCAAATTAGTGAAACAGGTTGTGAATTAGATGTAGATTGTCCAGGTGGTACTTGTGATTTAATAACAAACACTTGTGAATATGTATCATCTAGTGAATGTACATTAAACACTGATTGTGAAGTGGACGAAATATGTGAGGCAGGATCTTGTCAAGAACAAAAAATAGAAATTCCAAACGATGAATGCACAGATGATTTAGATTGCGAAGAAGATGAAGAGTGCTTTGATGGATTTTGTTACCCTCTATATGAATCTAGTTCATTATGGTGGTTATGGTTACTAATCTTAATAATTGCATTAGGTGCTGGGGGTTATTTAGCATATCAAAAATATGGAAAAACACCCCCACCATCTCAACAACAATCTTTTACCCCGCCTAAGGAATTTACCCCATCAAAACAACCACAACAACCAATTCAACCACAACAATCACAACAACCAAGAAGAGAAAATATGGATTTAAAAGAAAAGGAATTAGATAAATCCATTGAAGAAGCTAAGGACCTAATAAAAAATAAAGATGAATATTAAAATATTATTCTTAATACTACTAATCATACCATTTGTTCACGCAGAAGATTTATCATTAGCTAAAACAAGTTATCAAAACCAAGAAACATTGCAAGCAGAAATAAATCCTTCATTTAATATTGAAAACGATTTAACAATTTCTAAAATTACATTAAAAAAATCAAATAAAATATACCCAATAAATCCGGTATTAACTAAATTATCAACTAATCGATATTATCTTTACTTTAATTTGCCAAATCTAGAAAACGGAGTGTATACCTTAAATATAGAAGATTTAGATTACATAGAAGAAAATCAATTAAAAAGAATAACTTTATCAAAGGAATTTAGGGTAGATAATCAACACCAATTCTTTGATCAAATAAAAGAAAATTATGAAACAAATTCACTATCAGATAAAGAATTAGCACTAACTGCACTATCATTAAAAAATGTTTATCCTTCTACAGCATTTGAAGCAATTGATGAATTAATCTTAAAACAATCGTCTTTAGGATGCTATCCCAAGGAAGCTTGTAACATAGAAAATACTGCTTTTGCATTATTAGCATTAAAAGAATTTAATAAATTTTCAACTAAAACATCAAATTGGTTAAAAGGTGCAGAAAATAACTTAGACATTGGAAAAATAATCCTGCAAGCTCCAAACTGTAATGAAAATATAACCTCAGAAATTGAAATCACTAATAATGAAATTAACCTAACTTGTTCTGAAACCCTTAATATAAAATTATACCACAGATACCTCGGAAATGATTATTTATTAACAGAGACCCACTCAGATTCATTCTATTACTTGTTAAATAATGGTGTTTGTTACGGTTCCTCATACAGATCCTCTTGTAATTTCTACACCACAGCTTTAACAAATTACATCCTTAACCAAGTGAATGAGAATTCTCAAACAGCCTACTTAGCAAATAATAAGTCAGATCAAGTAACCTTGCATCAAGCATTCTTAGTTTTATTAACAAATTCCCAATATGAAGAAGATTGGCTAATCAACAACATTCAAAATAATTACTGGGCAGAATACTCCGCATCCCTAGATACTGATCCTCATATTTTATCTACATTGTATTCTTACTTAGCCCTAAAAGATAATGAAATTGCCCCAAATATTAAAAATTACTTACTTTCTCAATCTCAACACAAAGAATTAGTAACATATTATTTATTAAACGATAAAGAATTCCAAAATTCAATTAGAATACAACCAGCAATTATTTTAAGCAACGATACAAAATTAATTATTACAAATAATAGAAACAATCAAGTTAACATTTCAATAAATTCTGATTTCTTAAAAAAAGATTATGTATTAACTAACACATTAACAATTAATCTAAAACCATTAAAAACAACTCAATTAGAGATTAAATATGGAGATAAATCCTATTATGTCCCAATTATATTAGATAAAATTAATAGCACATCACCAATAGTTACAATACCTAAGGCATCTATCCTAAGTAAAGAAAAAACAATCTCTTCAATTTCATTTAAAGATCTACTCCCTAATGCAAAATATCGTGAATCAATTATAGTTCAACTAGAAAACCTAAATTCAGTAAATGTAAAGCTTGATGGGTCCATTAAAGATATTTTAATATTAGAAAAAGACACCTACACTAATAATGAAGAAATAATATTACATATTAACCAACAAAGAAATGCAACAGGAAACTATGAAGGAACTTTAACAATCTACAATAATGATGAAAAATTAAATAGCATAAATATAGAACTTTTATTTACTCAAGCCCAACAACAAAAAGAACAAAACATAACTACCTCAAATGTTACAACTTCAACTCCATCTGTAACAAACAAGGAAAAATCATCCTCAACATTTTGGTGGGTAGTATTAATAATCATAATTATATTAATTTTAGTAGCAGCATTCGTAATAATAAAAGCAAAAGGTACTGACAAGGGATTTAACAATTATTTAAAACAAGTAAAAAATAGTTAAGTATATAAATTTCTAAGAAGTTTTAACAATATGATAAGAAAATTAGTTTTTAATATATTCTTAACAATAACAGTAGCTATTTTCGTATTATCTCTAACAGCTTTTGCGTCAGCAATTATTATTGACCAATATCATCCAAAATCAATTGAACAACCTGTAAATAGTGCAATAGATTCAATAATTTACAGGCCAGGTGAAAGTAGGATTAAACGAGAAAGTATTCAAGTTTATGAAAATGCGGTAGTCATAGAAGTATATGATGCAAAAGTAAACCAACAAGACATTAGAGACCCATTAGTAAACAAAGATTCAAATATTATTCAAATAGTTCCAAGTTTCCCTGAATCAATAAAAGAAGGTGACATAGTAACTTATGAAATAAATAATAAAATAAAAACTAATAGAATAGAAATTTCAGGTAATGATCAAGATGGTCATTATTATAGGGTACAAAGTGAACAAGAAAAGATAAGATTTAAAGACATTAAAAGTGTCGTAATAGGGATACTATATTAAAATGAAACCAAAACATTTACTATTCATTTCAATTGTTTTACTAGTAACATCATCCATTATTTTATTCAGCAATTACAATGATACAGTAAAAGCAACAAAAACAACCCAATTATCAATAGATAGAAATGAATTAAAAGAATGTTGTGTTTACCTAGATCAAAACAATGAAGAAAAAACCTGCTCAATAATAAAAGAATATTCTTGTGATGTGTGTAAACCTAAGTGTTCTTCTCAAGTTGCCTAGATATTACTAAATTAGCAGCTTTTAGATCTCTCATTTCAGTAGCACTATCGTGCAACTTAGACATCAAATTATTAAATAAATCTTCAAAATCTTCTCTTTTCATTACTAACTTATCTTCAGGTTCTAACATCTCTATAGAACTTGGCATTTTATCAAAACAAAAAGCCATTAAATCTAATGTATTTTTAAAACTAACATCAACCTCAGTAAAAGTATTCCATAATTTTTCTACTTCCTTAGCTTCATAAATATTATACTTGATAACATCACTTTCCTTTTTGATCTTCTCCATTACCCCTTTCATTACTGCTTCCACATGATCCTTAGGACTACCTGCTATTTCAATAATAAATCTTGCTTTTATCATATTATCATAAAATTTACGGCTCTTATAAAACTTTTCTCTTAACAAAAAACAAGTATATTATTAACAAAATTAATGTAAGAATAAAAAAATATGTACTAAATTCACTTACTTTTTTATTATTAGACACATAATTAACAAAAATAACCTCTTCTTCAACTATTACCACCTCATCAAACACATCATTAGTAATAACTACATCATTAACGCAGCTCTCAACATCAAAATCTTTCTCATCTTCTTCATTAAATCCTTCAATAAATAAAGTTAATCCACTTCCACAAATATCTGGAACAACAAAGGTTAGCGTAAACTCATAATCTTTAAAATTCTCCCTAACAACAATCCTACTTTCTTTGCTTACTTTTTCTTCACCTTCTTTAACATAATAAGTAATCACATTACTTTTAGAATCCCCCTTATAAATTTTTAATTTGAATTTAGCTTCTTCCCTAACTTTCAAATTATCCGAATTATAAATTTTCTCAATTTCAATAGTTGACCTATTCTTTTTTTCCCTACTAACCATAAAAAAGTCTCTAGCTTGATTATTATCTAAATTAAAATCTAAACAAGAAGAATTTACTAAAACTTCAACCATAAAAACTCCTTCACTCAAACTAGGACTATTAGTAATTGTTTTTTTCTTAGTAGCCTCAAAAGTTAAATCATTATATTCTTTAACTACTTCTCCAAAATAATCAACAATCCTTCTCTTTAATGTGACATAACTCGTTAAGGGTCGTACATTGCTAACTACAGTTCTAACTTCACTATTATTTACTTCAACGTCAACTTTCCAATCACATTCCCCTTCAAAATAGTCAACATAACTCTCATCATTGCCATATCCCATTGTAGGATTAGCAAACCACCATTTAGTTCCATTAATTCTTGCATAAGTCAATCCTTTTTCCTTAAATTGGGGATATTTGACAAAATCAACTAATTCATCCTTATCATTATACAATGCAACAAATTCCCCAGTATATTTCAAACTATTGCCAATTGCACTATCATCCACATATAACTTCAAAACATTTTTACTAAAATTATAATTGTTATATGCACGAGTCATATCATCTGTAATAATAGCATATTGATTTTTAATTAAAATATTACATTGTTCATCAAAACAACCCCCAACTATTGAATCATTTCCACTTTCATCCCCAATACTCCACCCAGTTAGATTAATTTCTTCACTACTATAAATCTCAATCCATTCGTTCAAACTTTCATCATCATAAGGTCTTGCATTAATTTCATTAATTATAACTTCAGAACTTACTAAGGGTATTAATAGAATCAATAACAATAAATATTTCATTAAAATTATGCTATTTTTAAAAAATATAAGTTTATTTAATTAATTCTTCAAAAGTTAACCCAACTTCTTGTGCTAATTTCAAAGAAACAGCATAAGCACCCCTATTTGTTATTTTCATCTGCTCTGATCTTAGAAAATACCATCCTTTTCTATCAAACCTTACCCCAATTAAGGCATCAGCACCAAATCTTTTAGAAAATTCATTTAATTCGTCAATCTGATCTTTTTCAACATATCTTACAGTTTTCCCAGATTTACATTCTATGGCCAACACTCGTCCTGGCTTACCAACTAATATATCTGGACTTGGCAATGGTGTAGACCCACTACCAGCAACTCTAGTACATCCCCATCCTTGTTTCCAAAATAAAGCGATAAGTTCCCGTTCGGTCCTACTCCCTTTAGCCTTCGACATAAAATAGAATTTAATTAGAAACTTTTAAACTTTGTTAATTTATTTTTCAGATAATAATTACGAATTTTATCTTTATTCTTCCCCCTCCACTTAAAATCATATAATCTTTTTTTCTCTCTACTAATTTCTTTTCTTTCCAAATCATCACCGATTTTATATCCCATAGACCCAATAACAAAATCCTTTATTAAAGAAATAAACATTTTAGCATTAACACAAGTAAATTCTAAATAATAATATTCTTTTTTCCATCTTTTATCATAAACTCTTCTAATTTTAGGATCGATAGAAAAACCATCATTAAACCATTGTTTTATCATCTTATTCCCTTCTAATCCAAAACAATGTGTAGACAATCTTAAAGTATTTGTTTTATAATTGAAATTTCCATCATCCATAAACCAAACAGCTATAGCTAAGGGTTTCAATTTATTTAAAATATTGAAAGATAAAACTTTAATTCCATTTTTATAAAAAAGTTCTCGATAATATTTAAAAATAGGGTGACCTTTTCTAATCATACAAATATTATATTTAGTGTAAACTTTAAAGTTAAAAATTAAGTGAGAATTTTTCCAAAGCAAATAATTTTTTTCTTTTAAATTATGTTTATCAATAAAACCATAGCCTTCATATCTCTTATCCTTGTAAACATAAGCATCACCCAAAACACTACCTAATATAATCTGTTCACCTGATTTTTTAAAAATTTCCATTACCAATATATCTAATTAAATAATTTTTAAAACTTCTAAAGGTGTTTGTCCGATAAACCTTGCCTAGAATATATATTTTAAAAAATATAAAAAACCCCTAAAGGGGTAAATAATTTTAAAGATCTCTACTTTGAACTGTTCTTCTTCCGTTTGCTTCTGCTCTTTTAGCTGCACTTTGAACTAAAACTTCAACTTCTTTACTTAATGCATCAGCAAAATCCCCAGAAACATTCATACCTTTTACTAAATCTTTTAACTTACTTCTTACTACTAATAATTCAGCCATTTTATTTTTCCTCCTTTTTGTTTAATTTAGCTTGTAACGCCAATATTTTAATATTTAGAGTGTAATACCATTTATAAATCTTTGGTGTTCCTCGATAAAATTAATTATTGAGATGATACATGTTCAAGATATAATTCTTCTAATTCTTTTAGTCTGATATCAATATCAACTTCTTCACTTAAAGCATTAGGATCAAAATTTCTAGAAGAAGTCATTAATCTCTCTAAAACATCTACTTTAGTTTGTTCGTGTTCACCTTCTAATTTTCTTTTAATACCATCTAATGTAAATCTTGCAATTCTTTTTTCTGGTTGGAATGTAGAAGCATCAACATCAAAAATCCTAGTTCCATTCATCTTTAAATAATAAGGTAAATTGCCTATATTAAATTCTAATCTATCTCCTTCTTTAACTCCATTTTCCCAACAACCTCTAGATAATTCCCCTGTTGTTAAATGTAAACCATCACTATATCCTCTAATCAACTCACCACTATTCATAACACAAAAATTACCAACAAATCTCCAAGCATATTCCATAATTTTATGATTTGGAAATGTCTTTTTTGTTTCAGGATCTAATCCTAAAAATAAATTATAAAGAATATTACTATGAACAATAGTATTAAATTTTTTATCAGTTAAAGGTTCAGCATAAGTAATCATTTAATAGTTAATATGAAAAAATATTTAAACTGTACTATTTTCAAATTAAAAAGAGGTAATCAGCCTCAGACTGTCTTCTGAATTATAAAAATGGAACTAACACACTATCTAGTAATGTCTGCATATCTTCTTTGGAACGTTCCAGCCTGGAATAAAAAAGGAGCTAAATTAGGTAATGCTTTAGATGAATTTATTGAAAATGGGAATATATTTGAAGAAAGAGAAAATTTATTGAGAAGTTTAGGAATAGAACTAAAATTACTCTTGGATACAGAAGAAGAACCTTCATTAACTCATCATGTAATGCATGAAGTACTTGGAGAAAGAATTATAGAAATAAAAGATCCTAAAATACCTCTTTATGATGATAATGGAAATGAAGTATCTAAGGATGCATATGCTAAAACATTACAATGGCCAAGGGATTCTTTCTATTTTTTAGATGATACAATTTATATTTATCCGGGAAAAGAAAAATTAGTAGAACAAATATTAACACAACTAGATGTTAAACCTAAAAAAACTATAAGCTCTGTTATAGGCGAGGGTGGAAAACATATTGATTCTAGAAATATTCATATTTATGCTGGAATAAATCTTGATCCTGATTCAAATTGGGAGAATGAATGGAACAGATTGCTTACTGAAGGCAAACATCTAACATTACCATTGTTAGTAGTTAATGAAGAAAGAGCAAGAACTGAAATGGAAAGAGTATTAGCACAAAGAATGCATAACAGCCACTTAGATACTGAATCAAACATTCTAACCAGGGATGAGCAAGGAATACTAATGTCCAGCAAGGAATTTTATACACTTAATAGAGAATACATAAGAAGAATATCTAAACATTATGGTTTTAGAATAAAAATAGTTGATGATGATGAAAGAGGTGCTGTAAACTTTGTTGAATTGCCAGGTGGACAAGTTATAATGCCAGATAGATATCCCAAAACAATTAGATATTTAGAATCTATCTTAGGATCAGATTATGTTTTCCCAATTAGAACATTTCCTGGAGAAATTCAAGAAGATGGTGGTTTTCGTTGTAGAACTAATTTAATTCCTATAATTTAATTTAATGATGAACAAATTTGTGTTCAGATACAGGTTGTTGGTTAAACAACGTATCCCTTAACTCACTCAATAATTCAAGTCTTCTATACATCTCACAAAATTCTGCCAATGTATTTCCATGTCTAAAGTTCAAACTATTTACTTCATCAACTGACAAGCCACTTCCATGTTCAAATAAAAAAACTAAAAACTCAGGAGAAGAATGATCAGGATGACGACGTGTTCCATCCATTAATTTTCTAAATTCAGAATATCCTGTACGCAAGGCATATTGTGTTAATGGCTCTTCCATATCTTGATCAGTAATAATTCCCACAGCATGTATTGCTTTAACAGTCATAACGTCAGACCCATAACTATTTCCAATGGAATGTGAACACATACTACCAACATAAGACAAAGCTTGTAAACCAAGTTCACCTATTTCAGATTCTGTTCTCATAATTAGATATAATATCAAAAAATATTTAAAAGGTGCTATTTCTCACAAACAAACCCAATAGCAGAAGGGTTTTCCCTAAATTTATCCCAATATTCTCCTTCAGGAACTACAACCTCAATCCATTTAACTTTAAATCCAACCTCTTTAAAACATTCTTCATAAGTTTTCTTACTGTAATAATAACTAATAAATTCGAAATCTTTCATTTCACACCTAACCCCATCTCCGTCCTTAAATTCTCCTTCATCAACATTAGTAAACTTTCTACCATATTCAAAATCTTTCATAACTTTAATTCCAGGATTTAGTGTAATTCCAATAAACTTTCCTTTATCCATTAAATCATAAGCAACTTTACAAAATTTAACTAATTCTTCTTTAGTTTTAGCATAATTTAGTAAATAAACTGAAGTAACAAAATCAAATTTCTCATTTAATTTTAATTTCAAAACATCTTCACAAATAAATTCAATATTACTTTTTTCTTTAGCAAGTTTAATTAATTCTTTAGAAACGTCCACTCCAACAACTTTATCAGCTTTAATTAATCTAGTAAAAAATCCATCACCACACCCAAGATCAATAACTCCTCCTTTAACATTCTCAATTAACTTCAAAAAAGTTGGAATTAAAACAAGTTCTTTAGTTGGGTTCAACATTTCAGAATATTCTTGCGCAATTTTATCATATTGAACCATTATTTCTCTGGTCGCATTGTAGGAAAAGCAATCACGTCTCTAATAGTCTTAGAATCTGTAAAAAACATAACCATTCTATCTATTCCTATCCCTAATCCACCTGTGGGAGGCATACCATACTCTAAAGCCCTAACAAAATCTTCATCCATAGGATGAGCCTCTTCATCCCCACCTCTACCTTTTTCTACCTGTTCCTTCAACAATTCAGTTTGTTTTATAGAATCATTTAATTCAGAATATGCATTACATAATTCAAAACCAAAAGCAAAGCTCTCAAATCTTTCAATTAGTTCTTTATCCCCTCTTTTCTCCTTACACAACATTGTAGTTTCTTTAGGATGGTCTGTAATATGTACTGGCTGTATCAATTTATCTTCAACTAACTCTTCAAATAATAAAGCAATAGCAAGTCCTCTTGTAACATCTTCCCTAGTCTCAATATTATGAGTCCTTAGTAAATCTTTCAACTCATCATCACTTAATTTATCAACATCCACATTAGCATGCTTCTTAATAGACTCCTTCATTGTCAATCTTTCCCAAGGTACTTTAAAATCAATTTCAGTACCTTGATAATCAACTTTAGTCTTTCCAAGAACTTTTTTAGCAATAAATTCAAACATTTCTTCAGTTATCTTCATCATCTCATTATAATCAACATAAGCCTGGTAACATTCCATCATTGTAAATTCAGGGTTATGTGTTTTATCTACCCCTTCATTCCTAAAATTCTTACAAATAGTATATACTTTTTCTAGTCCACCTACAGTCAATCTTTTCAAATATAGCTCAGGTGATATAGATAAAAACATATCAAGATCCCAAGCATTAATATGTGTCTTAAATGGTCTTGCGTTAGCCCCACCATATACAGGTTGTAATGTTGGAATTTCAACCTCAATAAAATCTTTTTCATTTAGAAATTCTCTAACACCACTAATGATTTTACTTCTTTTAATAAAAACTTCTTTGACCTCAGGATTAACAATTAAATCAACGTATCTTTGTCTGTATCTTATTTCAGTATCTTTTAATCCATGCCATTTCTCTGGTAGTGGTCTTAATGATTTACACAAAACTTCAAATTCTTTAACATTAATTGTAATTTCTCCAGTTTTAGTTTTGAATATTTTTCCCTTAATGCCTAAAATATCTCCAAGATCTAAATGTTTTAATATTTCAAAATTTTCACTATCTTGTTTTGAAAAAAATAACTGTACTTTGCCTTCTTGATCTCCTAAATTAGCAAAAGCAATCTTTCCCATCTTTCTCATGCTCATTATTCTTCCAGCAACCTTAACTTCATCCTCAGTCTTTTCTTCTTTCTGTAATTTAGAATATTTCTCTAAAATTTCACTAGATTTACTATTAACATCGTAAGAATAAGGATAAGGATTTACTATTTTCTTTAATTCTTCTAACTTTTCTATTCTTTGTTTTATTAATTGATTCTCTTCTTCCATAATTCATCAATAAAAGCAGAATTTAAATAAGTTTCTTAAAGTTACATTTAAATATTTTTCTACATTATAATTAATATGAAAAGATATTTTATCCCATCATTAATATTAACAGCTGGGTTAACTATAGCTTCTTGCTCAAGTCAATCACCCAAACCATTGCCAGAATTTTATTATTCTTTAAATAGTTCTTCTCAAGAATTATTTCAAACAGCACAAAATACTAATATTAATGAAATGATACCTGCATACATAAAACTAATAAAATCATGCCCAGAATCATTAAGAACTAAGGTAAAAAATCATACAGCAAAGGAGATATTCAATGCGAATAGATACGGCAGACCATTAGCAAAACATGGGATTAGTCTTGATGAGTTTAATTTAGCATATGATTTAGCTGAAGATACAAATTTAAAAACTGAAATTATTAGACATTTGGTAGATGTTGGAGAGGCAATAATTGAATTTAGAGACGGAAGAGATCATTCGGGATTGGATCAAAGATTGAAAAAATTAGCAGAATTAGCAGAAAATCCTGCATTAAAAGATAGTTGTTTAGAAACTGCATCAGAATTAAATTGCCAATGGGTATATAGTTTTGGAAACAGAAAAGTGGGAATAGGACTTAAAACGATAATGGGGTTAGGATTTAACAATTAATTTCTTTAATTTTAATATTTTAAAACCAACACCAGTTTTAAATTCAAATTCATCAACTATCTCAAACTTAAATTCTTTTAATATTTCTTTAAACAATTCATCTCTCTGCATTAATACTGTTATTTCTCCATCATCTTTCAAAACATAATCACTTTGATGTAAAAATTCTTTAATCAAACTTTTAATTAAAGTTTCACCTTTCCTTTTAGAAATAGCATGTAATTTAGTAATAATAAATTCAAACTCTTTCGCCTTAAATTTAGTATCGATCCAGTCTAAACTTCCACACTCTAATTTAATATCTGCTTTTCTTATTTTGCAATTAACATTAACATTCTTAATATCTTCATTTAGTCCAGTTAGATCTTTACACCCCATTTCATAAGCCTCTAATAATAACGTACCGTCCTTGCATAGAGGATCTAGTATCTTACTTTTCTCTTTAATATTAGCAACTTTTAGTAAACAATAAGCTACTTGTCCAGAAATAGAATCTGCATTAGTTCTTACTTTGTAATCTCTTTTGTATTTTTTAATATTTTTTCCTAAAAATATATAATCATCCTCAATATCTACAAATATAACAGTATCCGGATTCTTTAAATCAACTTCACCTTCAATAATTTCCCCAATTGCATTTTCAACATCTTTAGAATTAAATTCATGTTCTCCTTCTCGCTTGCATTCAACTTTAAATTTTCCTTTGATCTTAAAATCAATCCTAGATTTTTCTTGAATATCTTCTAAATCTTTAAACTTAAATTTTTTTAACAATTCATAAGTATAAAAAGCACCCCTAACCTCACATTCTTTTTCAAACAAAACCTTACCATCTATTACTTTCTTTCCATTTGTATCTTTTTCAGTCACAAATTCAAGTCCTTTTACACAAGATGCAATAAATTCCATAATTTTAAGTTAAAAAATAGCTTTAAAAAACTGACTAAACCTCACAATTAACACCTTTAACAGTGTAACCTAACCATTCTAAAAGTTTCCTATCACTTGGAAAAGCAATATCTAATTCGCTAACTTCTTCATGATTAGCCCAAACAAAATCTACAGATTCACCATTTAACTCAACATTTGTTCCATCTCTAAAATATCCCCAATTTGAAACAAAAAAATAGTGATTAACATAATCAATGTTTCCATTAGGATCTTCATCTATAATGTGTGGTCCTAAATTCATTAGCTCATAAACTGAAATACCTGTTTCTTGTCCAGTTTCCCTAAAGACTGCAATATTAGGTGGTTCAGCAGGATTCTCATTTTTTCCACCAGGCAAACACCATTCTAGTCTACCGAATTTAGAATGTGGAGATCTTTGTAGAAATAAAATTCTTCTATCTTGATCTAAAATCTCTTTAGGAGAGTATCCATAACTGTCACCTACATCAGGTATAATTGCTCTAACTATTTGTTGTATTCCCATATCAAATAATGAATAAAAAAGCTTTAAAACCTATCTATTTGCCAATATAGACTCCACCAGTACTAGAAATTATATTTACATTTACTTTACTATTTTCATTCTTATCACAATTTAATATAGTAACTAACCTATCCTTAGCAACACAAATCTTTTGATCCTTATACCATCCAGGAAGTTTAACTATAGCACTAACCTTGTCTCCTTTCTCCATTACAATATCAACTCGATCAGCCCTACAAATATTAAATTCATCACCCTTGTATTTCAACTCAACATCATATTTTTTTTCAAGTTCTTCGAGTTTCCTATAAAATTTGAAGAAAGTCTCTTCTTTTTGTTTTATCTTTCTTCCAAATTTATGTTTTTCATATTTTTGAATTCCAACTTTAGCACCTATCTCTTTACTAAATTTAACTACGTCTTCTATATCTTCTTCGTTTACTCCAGGTAACATTACAGGAACTAGCCATAATTCAATTCCATTTTCAACTATTTCCCTACAACTGTCCATAATTTTTTCAATATCATAACTTTCCATTCCAAATAATTTTTTGCATTTCTCCTTGTCCAAAGAATGTAAACTTAAATTAATTTTATCAAGTCCTGCTTCTTTTAATTCCCTAATTTTATCTTTATTTAGTAATGTACCATTAGTAACTACAACTATTTCCTTAGTATTTTCATTTTCTTTAATTCCCTTAACTAATTCAATAAAATTAGGATAAGCTAAAGGTTCACCAACAGAGTCTAAAAATACAGTTAATTTTTCTTTTTTTAATTTAGCAACATAATCATAATATTTTAACAAATAATTCAACTCAACTTCATAATTTATTTTATGTTTAGTAGAATATTTGCCAGCATCAGTACTACAAAATTCACAATTCATATTACAAACAGTAGTTGCCCTAACTTGAATCATAGAATTCCTATATCTATCAATAATTCCAAAAGGCAACACCCCTAACAAAGGAATTCCAGAACTTTCATTAATCTTAATTAATTTCATTTGATCTTATTTAATAAAAACCTTAAGTCATTTTTTCTTATTCTAACATCTACTTCCTTATCAACTTTTAAATTATTACTATTAAACGAAATTCCTAAATTAACAGCAATCATCGCTTCAACCTCATCTTCATCTTTTCCAACATAAACCATTTCTTTTAGTCTAACATCTTCCTTACCACAAATTTCTCTTACAATTTTCAATTTATCATCAATATTGAAACCTTCAAAACCTTCAACCTCTAAATCAGGAGCAAAAACATAATCAAAATTTAATAAATCACTAATATGTAATGCCAAATCCCTATCTTTAGCAAGTAATACCTTTTTGATATTTAATTCATCTAATTCCTTAAAAACTTCATTTACACCATCAATAAATTGATCTTTATCTCTTAATAATACCTCAGCATTAAAAAATATTACTTTATACATGATCCTACTAGTTAAATTAAATTTTTAAGTATATGGATAAACTATAACAATGTTAATAAATAAAACAAAAGCATTCTAACATTATGATTCTAGGAAAGATAACTGGGAAATCAACAACAAATAATTTTACCTTCCAAGTTAGTGGTAATGCTAAAAAATTTCAGTATGTCCAAATTCCATATCTGGATGATTATGCCCTAGCTCAAATAATAGAACTAGAAAAAGATTCTGACAAAACCATAGCTTATTGTAATATTTTAGGTTATAAAAAAAATAATAACATAAAACCCTTATCATCTCCCTTAGAACCAGGACATGAAGTACTTAAAGCGTCAGATCATTTTATTAATAAAACCCTTAATTTAGTCAAAACAGATAAATCAGCTTTCATTGGTACATTACAAGATTATGAAAATATTAATATTTATCTAGACTTAAATAAAATTTTAAATAAACATATAGCCATCCTAGCTAAAACAGGTTCTGGAAAATGTATAAGCCCAAATACAAAAATACTCTTAGAAGATGGATCCTATGAAAAAGTAGAAAATTTAGTTAATGAAGAGTTAAAAAAAGGAAGTTATTTTGATGAAGGAATTGAAATATCAAAACAAAATCCAAATCTAAATGTTTTTTCTTTAAACAATAATCATGAAATCGTTAAAACAAAAGTAAAAGCAATGATGAGAAGAAAATACGATAAAGATTTAGTTTTAATAAAAACACGGAGTGGAAAAACATTAAAAGTTACAAAAGATCATAAAATTCCAACATTAAATGAATTCATATTCTGGAAAAATGCTGAACAATTAAACAGTGGAGATTTTTTACTAATACCTAAACCAAAAATAGAAGGAAAAGAGCAATCCATAGATATTTTAGACTTATGGAAGAATGAATACAAACTAAGAGTAAAAAATAAAGAAGTTATCAAAAAAATTAAAGAGAAAATTTACAAAACTAATACAAATTTAAAGGAATTTTCAAAAAAATTTAATATATCTTATACCGGATTTAAAAAATGGTTTGATAGTGGGGGAATTCCATTAAAAAATTTAATTAAAATGTGTAGTTTAATTAATCTAGATTTTAATATTATAAAAAAAGATATAAAATATTTATATGCTAATTCAAAAAAGATTCCCACTAAAATAAGAGTTGATAAAGACTTTAGTAAGTTACTTGCATATTATTTAGCTGAAGGCCATAATAACGGGAAAACAATAATATTCACTAATTATTCATTAGAAATACAAAGAGAGTTTAAATATCTAATAAAAAAATTATTTGATGTTAATTTATTAAACTCAAGAGAAAACGAATTTAGAGTTAATAATTTATATTTAAGCAAAACACTACAAAAATTAGGATTCACCAATTCAAGTTGGACTAAATTTATTCCTAAAGAAATAATTACGAGTAAATCTGAAGTTATAAATAGTTTTCTAGAAACATTTATTGATTGTGACGGCCATTTAACAAAAAATTCTTCGAGTTTAGAAATAAATTTAGCTAGTAAACCAATGATTGACAGCCTTGAATCTATGTTCATAAGATTAAACATAATTCCAATAAAGAAAAACAAGAAAATAAATAATAAAGTATATCCTAAACTTACAATTAGTGGTTCTAAAAACTTTAAGATACTACACAAAGAATTAAATCTAAAAATAAAACATAAAAAAGAAAGATTAAATTATTATTCTAAAATTAATTCAAACCCTAATCTTGATCTTATTCCAAATATTTCCGAAAATCTAAAAATAATCACTAATGTATTAAATATGCACGAATCAGAAACAAAAGTAAAAAGTTTTAATGTGTATCTTAGAAAAGAAAAATGTCCTTCAATAACTACATTACAAAAATTATTAAAAGATATTGAAAAAAAATACTCTCTAGTTGAAGAAAATATCAATCAAGCTATTTTATTATACCAAAAACTCCCAAAAATCAATGAAGAAGATGCATTAAATCAAATAAAAAAAGGTTATTCTTCTGGATTAAATTTTACTAAATTATCTCAAAATATTAATGTATCGAGCACTACAGTAAAAAGAATGATTTATGGAATTACAAACTTAACAAACAATGTTTATCCTGTAGCTGAAAATGTACTAAAAAACTCTAATTTAAAAAATGAAAGCATTGAAACAATAAATAAATTAAACTTTATTAAAACAATAACAAAAATAAAAGAAATTTGTTTAAACCTTGGATATGGATTATCTTCCTTATGCCTTGATAACAACCGCCACAAGGGTTATTTATATGAAAAAAGTAAAAACCCCATTCTTTATTCTGAATTATTAAATTTTAGTAAAAGATTAAAAGAAATTGCACTATCTAAGTCTCAAGAATTACAAGAAGTAAAATTTAGATTATCCTTTTTAAAATCAATAACAAAAAATAATTTGTACTTTGATGAAATAACATCAATTAAAAAAATAAAATACAATGGGTATGTCTATGATCTAGAAACTGAAGAACATAATTTCATAGCTAACAACATAATAATTCATAATAGTTATACTTCTGGAGTTTTACTTGAAGAATTAATTCAATTAAATATTCCAATTTTAATCATTGATCCACATGGAGAATATTCCTCATTAAAATATCCTACTGAAGATATTAATGATTTAGCTAAATTTAAATTAAAACCTAAAGGATTCACAACAAAAATCCAAGAATATGCAGTTAATACAGACGACAATCCTGACTCTAAAAAATTAAAATTAAGCATGTATAACATTTCATCCCATAATTTAATGCAACTTCTCCCTGTAAAATTAACAAACATTCAACAAAATATATTATATTCAGCACTAAAAGAAGTAAAAAATCCAGATTTTGATTCATTGATAGCGGAACTTGAAATTCAAGATCATCCTGGAAAATTCCAACTATTAAACACAATTGATTATCTTAAAAAAATGAATATATTTTCTCAAATGCCTACTTCCCTTCAAGAACTAATTCAACCAGGTAAATGCTCCACTATTAATTTAAGGGGTGTTGAACCTGAATTACAAGAAGTAATTGTCTATAAGCTATTATACGATCTATTCGAAGCAAGAAAAAAATCAAATGTTCCACCATTCTTCTTAATTATTGAAGAAGCTCATAATTATATCCCTGAAAGAAACTATGGAGAAGTTAAGTCTTCCAAAATAATAAGACAGATTTCAGCAGAAGGTAGAAAATTTGGCCTAGGTTTATGCATTATTACTCAACGTCCATCAAGAATTGAAAAAACAGTCCTATCTCAATGCAACACTCAAATGATCTTAAAAGTTACCAATCCAAACGATGTTAACGCTATTGTAAGTTCTGTTGAAGGAATAACCTCAGAAACAAAAAATGAAATTAAAAATTTACCGATAGGAACATCCATGGTTACAGGTATTATAGATATTCCATTATTCGTTGAAATTCGTCCAAGGATTACTAAACATGGTGGAGAATCGGTTAACATAGCCTCACTATCATATGATGAAAATGGAGATGAAGGTGAACTACTTAATGTTATTAAACAAAATTATTCTTTAGAGGATGCAAAAATCATGAATGAAGGAAAAGAACTCTCTACAGTATTAGTTCCTTCATTATTCTTAAATTGTGGAGATTTTAATGTAGTAGTAAATTTGTATTCGGGTGAATTAATCAAAGACATTGAATCAGCCTCAGGTATGAAATTAAAATTCAATGTTGATTTATCACCACAACAAAAAAGAATTTTTGATATAGCATTACAACTAAAAGAGTTTACAGCAGCTGAAATTTTTGCTAGATCACAAGTTCAATTCTCAGAAATTTATGATACTCTTAACACATTAGCAGAACAAAACTACATTGAAAAAGATGGAAATAAATTCAAAGTTACTAATTCATTTAATATTAACTTCTCAGATTATTTTATTTACGCTAAACCAGAATATGCGAAAGTTAAACATGATAAAATCTTAGAAAAGCAACATAATGCAGAACAAATCCAACATTTCTTGCAAAGTTTCATTAAAATAAAATCAGCAAAAGAATGTTATTTAGTCAAATATGAGACATAAAGGTTAATCTTATAAGTTTTTATCTTTTAAAATAAGAAAGGTGATGGTGCCTCAGGAACCTTATTCTGAATAAATAAATGAAAGATTTTAAAAGACATAGATTTCCTGCAAGAAGAGATTTACTTCAATTCGTAAAAGATAATTTAGATGAAGAAATTTACGAAAAATTAGCTGAAAATACAAAAGCATGGGTGGATGAATTAGGGATGATCTATCACATTCTAACAGGTGATGGATTGGGATGTACCGTGGGTATGCATAAATTACCATTAGGAGATCCAAATTTGCAAGAACTAGGAGAAAATGGATATTTATATCAAGGTGATCAAACCAGATTAAGGGGATTATTCTTAAAAGAAGAACTTGGTTTAGCCCATTATAATCTTGGAAATAGATCAACAGTATGTGTAAACCCAGAGTTCTCAGATATCCCTCCAGAAACATTTCTTCCAGAAAATGTAGAACAACAAGGTGAAGTTGTAAAAAATCAAAAAAGACCAATTCTAAAATTTCCTGTAACACATAATGGAACACAAATTAATATTTACGCCAAGGGTGCTATAATGAATCCATCACTCTTTTATGGATATGCTAAACCAGGATACAGATTAACTAATCTAGCAGGAATAAGTAAAGTTACATCTAAACAAGAAATAGAAACAACAATAGCATTAACAGAATTGGGAGTTAATGTACCCAAAGTAATTGCAGAGTATGATGCAATATCAGAAGAATTTGCATTCTTTGAAGAAATTAAAGGAGATCAACCAAATGAATGGTTTGAAACACACAGAGACACAATAATAGAACAAGATGCATCCATGCTTGCAGCATTATGTTTACTAGGAATTAGAAAATGGGGTTTTCACTCATTTGATGATAAAGTTTTTGATGGTACAGATTTATATCTTATTGATGTAGAAGAATGTGGTAATCTTTATGGTAATGCAAATTTTAGAAGGATGGTGATAAATCCAAGAGACACATCAGAATTGAGAAAATTTAGAAGACACCAAAGATCTATTTTTACAAATCAGATGAAAGATGCTCTTTATGAATATAGAGAAACACTAACTCAAACAAGGGAAGACCAAACTAGATTCATTTCATCATTTCATAAAAGATTAGGTTGGAAAGAACCAACAGAAAAAACTATTGATAATTTGACAAATTTTTCAGATGATTATTTAACAAAAGACAGATATGAATCTCTAATGAGTGATACTGATTAATTAACTTAATCTCTCTTAACACATAAATTTAAAATATTTTTGTTCTTAAATATAACATGATAAGACCACTAACTTTAGTGCATATAGATAATAGGAGTGAAGTAGAAAGTTCTGGCAATAAGACTAGATCCTTAGAGGCACAACTAACATGGTAAATTGCTAGAAAACACAATATTGCACATAACTACTACACTTCACCAATATCATTTTCTAATAGATTAGTCATGGGGTCATTTTACATAAATGATGCACTTGCAATTATTGTTCCAGATAAAAAAATAGTAGATTCAATCCATGAACCCCTAGAACAAACACCCATAATAGTATGTAATAATCAAACATTACCAGAATTTAATAATCAAGTTATAAAGACAATAGAACAGTATAAAAAAAAGAAAATCAGAGAAGCTAGAGATGAAATAAACGCCATAAATTCCATGTGTGTAAAAAGAAATGGAGATACATTAGGAACTCCTTGTCTAAATGATCAAATAATATTAGAATATTTAAGATTAAGAGCATATGATGGTTTTTTACTTATAGATGAATTTGATAGACAATTTCATGAAGAACCAGATTTAAATTCGATGCCATTAGAAATTTATAATAGGGATTTAATAGAAGTAAGAAAAAAAGGATTATCTTCACCTAATGATTTAGAAAATGAAAGTGACGTAAGATGGGGATATGCAATAGATATTGTAAGCAAAAGAGAAATAGTAACCTCAGGTTTTGGAAGACACAATGAAAAAGCAAAAAGAGATTTAGTAAGTATAATAAGTGCGGTTGAAGGCACTCTAACCCCTGAAAAAGAAGATTCTAGGATCATGGAAGGAGTAATTTACTTTCTTAATTCACATATACGTACACCTGTGGTATCCTTATCAATCAAAAGTACAGTCGATCCTATAACATCAGATATATCACCTTCAGAAAGGGCAATGGAAATTTCAAGATATTTAAGATCACAAAGAAAATTAATACCACTTAGTAGCCTTGGACAACCTTTGTTCTAATCTCTTTTCACATGAGGATAAGTTTCTACTCCCATAAAAACTTTATTTATTTTCACAACTTTACCTTTATTTTCTTTTAATACGCTTTCAGAATCCATGACGCTTTCACCAATAGCAATTAATTCATTCTTTAAGGTCATAACTCCAACCATCTCATTTTTCTTAAATTTATTTAATTTAGAAATTCCAGGAACATTTAAATCAATTCCATGACAAAGTGAATCAACTGCATTATCTAGTACATAAAGTTTGGGCAAATGATCAACACCTTTTTCTAAAGACAAGATAACTTTCCTAATCTCTTTTTCATCTCCTTCTTTATAAAATTCATAAGCATCTTTTAAATCATGTAAACTAACCCAGTCTTTATCTTTGAAAGGTCCTGCCTTAGTTCTTATCAATTGTTGCATGTGACCTTTAATTCCCATTTCTTTTGCCCAATCAATACAAAGATTCCTAATATAGGTTCCAGCTTCACATCCAACTTTAAATAAAACTTCCCTATTCTTTATTTCTAAAATTTCTAAATAATATATTTCCCTTTCTCTCTCAACTCTCTTAACTGCACTCTTCACAGGGGGTATTTGTTTTATTTTCCCAATAAATTTTTTAGCAGTTTTATGAATTTTAGATTCAGTAACATTATCATGCAAATGCATCAAACAAATATATTCTTTTCCAGCCTTTAATAAACTTAACACAATTCTAGTACCTGAACCTAATGCAATAGGTAACACCCCTGTAACTCCAGGGTCTAAAGTTCCTGAATGTCCAGCCTTATTAATATGTAAAATTCTTTTAACATAATCTGAAACTTGGTGAGAGGTTGGACCATCTAATTTGTTTAAATTAATAATTCCATAATCCAGTAACTCTTCAACAGTTCTTTCTTCAGGATGTTTTCCATACTTAATATTTGTCTCAAATTCTTTTTTAATTAAAATTTCTTCATTTTTTTTCTCAAAAGGTAATTTTCCCATAAATTACCTAAAATAGTTAGATTTATAATTTTTTAGTATCTTATGATATAATGGCAAGAATCCAAACAGAAAACACAACATTAGTTAATAAAGCATGGAGATTCTCAAAGCCAGATCGTTCAAATAAAGACGAAGAAACATTAAGAATTATATGGAAAATTTGTGGTGAAGGGACTATGGTGGGACATAGACTTACTAGTGATAAGTTTGGATCCCTTAGAACCGTTTTAGCTGATTCTTACATAGCACACGTTGTTAAGGGGAATATTTTAGTACATACAATATCAAGAACCAGTTATCAAGAGTATCCAAATATTGAAACAACAATTATAGGACCAGAACTGGATCCAGAAATAGTTGAAAAATTAGGAGGATTCTACGATGGTAAACAACCAGATCAGTTTATGCATCGAGTGGATGAAGTATTATATAATCAAACTATTAAATTTTTAGGACAACAAGTACATATGGATTAAACATAATAGTATTCCCCCTTACTTCTCTGTTCTTTATCTAACACACTACTAGGTTTATTTATTCTTCTTCTTCCAGAAGTTTGATCAACCCTATATGTAATATCTAATAATTTTAGTACCTCATTCATTCCATCTTTTTTCCCAAGAGCTTTCTTAACTTTACCTTTTACACCAGGCTCGCCAGAAAAAACAAGTAAGGAATCAGCCAAATAATCAATAAATTGCACGTCATGATCAACAACAATAGTACTAACCTCTTTTTTCAAGGTAAATTCTTTAATGATTTCAGCAACATTAAGTCTATCTTCTACGTCCACAAATGCGCTGGGTTCATCAAGTAAAATTAAATCAGCCTCTTGAGCTAACGTTACAGCAATATGTAATTTCTGCAACTCCCCTCCACTTAACTCGTTAACTTTATTCATTAGTAAATTACCCATCCCAAGTTTCTCAAAAATATTCTGCTTAAACCAGCCAGAACTATAATCAACCTTATTCTCAATTAAAAATTCTTCAACACTCCCTCTATAATCATGCAATAATATTTGAGGCTTATAGGCAACTTTAATTTTTTCAACCTCACCTTCATCTGCTTCCTCTTCTTTAGCTAATAATTTCAAAAAAGTACTTTTCCCTAAGCCATTAGCTCCCATAATAGCTAGTACTTCACCCTTATGCAATTCTCCCTCTTCAACGTCTAAGGAAAAACTTTCATAATTTTTCCTTAATTTAGGAAATTTAAAAGAAACTTCACTACTTTTTTCTTTCTCAACAACTTGTGGAGAAAATTTAATAGAATAATCTCTAAATCGTACATTTTCCTCAGGCAAAAAACCTTCTAAATAATCATTAATTCCATTACTTATTGATTTACTTCCAGAAAATACACCGTATCCTCCAGCCTCACCATAAACAATTTGAATTTCATCTGAAATGTAATCCAAAGAAGTTAAATCATGTTCAACAACTAAACAACTTCTATCTTTTGTATATTCTTTAATAACTCTAGCAGCTTTAATTCTTGTAATCACATCTAAAAAAGTCATAGGTTCATCAAAATAGTAAACAGATGCGTCTTTTGCAAGTGTAGCAATTATAGCAACTTTTTGCAACTCCCCACCACTTAACTCATTTAGTTTTCTACTCAAAACACTTTCAACATTTAATTCAATAATTAATTTATCAACTATGCCTCGTTCATCAACTTTTTTTAATAAATCTTTAACAATATCGTCATATGCCTCACTTAACATCTCAATTCTTTGGGGCTTAAATGAAACTTTAATTTCTTTATTTTTTAAGTTTTCAAAGTATTTTCCAAGCACAGTATTAGAATATTTATCAATTATTTTATCATACTCACCGTTATTCTCATAATCTCCTAAGTTAGGAACCAACTGTCCAGCTAAAATTCCTAGTGCAGTTGATTTACCAATTCCATTTCTTCCTAATATTCCTGTAATGATTCCTTCCTTGGGCATAGCCAATCTATATAGTCTAAATGAATTTAATCCAAATCTATGAACTGGTTCTTCCTTTAATTCTTCAGGTAAATTAAGTATTTTAATAGCTCCAAATGGACAAATTCTAGGACAAATTCCACAACCAACACATAACTTTTCATCTATCCAGGCCTTCTTATCACTACCTTTGATGATACACTCTTTCTCATCCAAATTAACAGGACATTTCTTAAAACATAGCCATCCACATTTAGTAGGTGTACATTTCTCTTTGTCCACTATTGCTATTCTTTTAACCATAATTTCTCCCCTACAACAATATTTAAAAACGTTTAGATCATAAGTATAATATGGCAAAAACACCTAAATGTGATAAATGTAATAGAGAACTTGAAGAAACATTTCTCGGCAAATTAAGAGGAACAATATTCAAAGACCATGGTAAACAAAAAGCAATTTGTAGCGATTGTCAAAAAACATTAAAATGAATACTGATTCTTAATTTAAAACCTTGGTAACTTAATTAGCAGAGCAGTTGTAGTTTTGTTGAAACTAAATTATTAAAAAAATACTTGATAAAATTACCATTTCTATACTAACATTGAAAAACACCAATACCACTATTATTTTTTATTCTCAAGCATCAATTTTGCAAATAAACCAGAAATATAAGCAAGACCGTTAAGAGCATGTAAAAAAACAAATAGCAAAAATACTCCAATAATTCCAACAATAATTGCAGCAAAATAACTATTTATAAAACAGATACCACTTGATCCAATGCAAAAAGTTCCAGAAAGTATTCCTATTTTTGTAAGATAAAACAAAATAGGTGTTGCAATTAAACTTAACGAAACAGAAATTAATGTAATTAAAACAACAAATGAAATTATTCCTAATGGAAATTTAATAAAAAGATAGACTAAGCTTTTCCAGGTAAATGAATCATTAAGATATGATTTTATTGTCCCCCATATTGTTTTCGATTGTTTTATTGAGACAAAAGAAATATTAATTCCTAACATGATTTTTGTTAGTTGACTCTCAAATCCTGCAAATACACGCCATAATAAAAGTGTACCAAATAAAATTGGAATTCCAAATAAAGTGAATACTAGTCCAAGTCCAAGTGATAATCCTGTAACAAGAAAAGTAAAATAAAATATACCTAAAAAAAACGAAAATAGTAAATAAAACATGTTTAGATAAGTCTTAGCCTGTATAATCACTTGAAAAAAATTATTTACTTTCACTGTATTAATCACAATCTCAGCTATATAAATTTTCCTAGAAATAATTAATAATTCTAAATTATCTTTTTCTTTCTCGAACAATTAATTTTAATTCATCAACAATAAAATTGATTAGCTCTTTTGATTTTCTTTCGTTTACACTTTTTTTAGGATTCCAATCTATTCCAGGGTTACTATTTCCTTCAATAAAATATAAATTTCCATTATTACTCCGCATAAAGTCTAGTGCATAAAGTGAATGTTTTAAATTTGATTTAGTGTCTAGTTTTTTAATTATTTTTTTAGTCATTATCAAAACATCGCGAGGTATTACCTTTAAAGACATATAAACCAAGTTTCCACCCTGATGTTCATTACATTCAAATTTTCCTTTTTTTGCAATCCTTATGTAGGTTTGTATAATTTTTTTATTTAATACAATAACCCTCAAATCAATCAAACCCTTATATTTTCCAAAAACAAAACCATCATTACAATTAATAAAAGGCTGAACTAGGGAAGATAATGTTTTTTTTATTTTCCTATCCAATCTATAATTCTTCTTAATTTTCTTAAGGCCCAATTTATCAAATTCCGCCTTATATATCTTAAAACCACCTGCACCAGTCTTATCTTTTATTAGGTAATTATCATTAAAATCAATATTGTATTTATGCTTTTTTAATATATTATCCAAATAATTTTTAGCTAGAATTATTTTTCGCTTTGAATTACTCTTTATTTCTACAGAAGGTATTGCAAATTCTTTAAAATGATTATAAGTGTTCAATTTATTTTGAAAAAGATTTTTCATTTTATTATTACTAAATGTGAAAATAGATCTAGAAGATGTAAGTAATTTTAATTTATTTTTTTGTTTACGGGTATTAGGGGTAAATTTATCAAATAAAACACTAGAATATGCATTATCAGAATTCCTAACCCATTCTTTATCGTATGTCCAAAAACTTTGAAATAAACCTGGACCAATAATATCTTTAGATGTTGTAAAGGCGACATTAATACCTATTTTCTTACATTTTGACAAAAAATAACGATAACTATCATTATAACCATCTTGCCGATTTTTAGATGAAAATGGAGATTTCTCAGTATACTTTTTATCTTTTGCACTATTTGCAGCAAATTCAGAGTAAACTATAATTACGTCATAACACTTTGGTTTAATATCTCTATTCATCATAGCTTTTTAGTCCATATTGTAATCTTTTATTCAAATGAGAAGATATAGATCAAATCTAATAATCCATAAAAATAACTCAGCTGATATACTACAAATATATTAAATCCTTTTTAATTCTTTCTCACAAAATCTTAATAAAAATCACTAAATTATTCTCAAAAAAAACACACCTAATAATAACATCAAAATTCCTAAACCTATAAAACCGTGAGGTATTCAAAATAAAAAAAGGGATTTTACTCCCTAATGTTTCTATGTTTACATTTACCAAAACTTTCCAAACCTAATTCATCTGCAATCTCTCTTGCACTTTCAAAGTCTCCAGATCGTTTAGCTTCATGCATCTTCACAAATCTATCAAAGTTTTCTTCAGTAATCACACTAAGCATGATCTCTGCCCTTGGACTTTCTCCAATTACTTCAACCCATGCAGTGTAATCACCTAATTCGATAGCTTCATGAACCAGTGTCATTCTCTCTTGCCTTTCTTCTCTTAAAGCACTCCTTTCTAAGAAATCTCCCTCACCCATCTTTTGCCTTAAGTAAGGCCTATCACTTTCATCAAACGCATTTAAATAAGATTCATAATCCCCCTTATCTAAGGCATTTCTCATTTCATTATTCTTCTCACCCAGTGGCATTGCAAATGCACCTGTAATAACTACCCCCAGTAGGAATAATGTCATTACCCCAAAAATTGTTGTTTTTTTCATTTTATTGACCTCCTTTTAATCAATGCAAAAAAACAATAACATTTCTTTATAAACAAGAAGAAGGAAAAATGTACATTTCAAGTCCACTTATTTTTTAAACATATTCTTCTGATAATCTACATGAAACCAGGTTTTGAAATGCTAATGCATAACTCCATGGGGCTGGGAATAGATGTAATTTATTCTTTTGTAATCATAGTTTGTAGTCTAATGATTTATTTTGGAACTAAAGAAATTTATTCATTAACTAAATATGAAGGATTGAATTATTTCAGAAAAGCATTCTTATTTTTCGCCCTAGCTTATCTATTTAGATCACTAATCAGATTCTTAATTCAAATTTTTGGAATATCTCTAACATCCCCTAGAACAATTGGCACAATAACATTATTTTTATTTATGTATTTCAGCTCAATGGCGATATTCTATTTACTTTATAGTGTGATGTGGAAAAAGTTCCATAAAAAACAAGGACTATACTACATTTTTCAAACAATTGCAATAATCATAGCATTGATTAGCATATTAATAAGAACAAAATTTGTTTTGCTAAGCATTAACTTAATTTTACTTCTGTTCGTTGCTTTCCTAGCCTATGATTCATATAAAAAATCAAAGAAAAAACAAAAATTATATGCTATTTATTCCTTACTTCTTATTTTCTGGATTTTTAACATAATAGACTTATTAATTCCAAATTTTTTCCAAATTTACCAATTATTCATTTACTTAATATCACTAGCAATATTCTTAACAATACTATACAAAGTACTCACAAAAATAGGAACCTAAAATGAAAAGAGAGCGTCTAGAAATAATAAAAGATATCTTAGAAATAGTAAAAGATAACATATCAATAAAGACAACCCCTTTACTAAGAAAATCTAATTTATCATCTCAAAGATTCACAGAATATTTAACAGAACTTCTAAAAAAAGAATTATTAAAGGAATCACTAGATAAAAAACAAAAGAAAATTATAAAATTAACAGATAAAGGTTTCAAATATTTAGAAAAGTACAGAACAATAAAAAATTTCATAGATGAATTTGATCTTTAATTATCTAAAACTTTTTTAAAATATTCAATAGTTTCACTCAGTCCATCATCTAAATTAACATTAGGTTCCCAACTTAATTTTTCTTTTGCTAGTGAAATATCTGGTTTTCTTCTAACTGGATCATCTTTTGGAAGTTCTCTATAAACAATTTCAGAATTACTCTTAGTCTTTTCAATTATTTTAGTAGCTAACTCTTTAATTGTATTCTCAACAGGATTACCTAAATTAACAGGACCAGTAAAATTCTCAGAACCCATCATTTTTATCAAACCTTCAACTAAATCCTTAACAAAACAAAAAGATCTTGTCTGTTCACCATCCCCATATAGGGTAATTGGTTCACCTCTCAAAGCTTGAACAATAAAATTACTAACAACACGTCCATCATTTATTGCCATATTAGGTCCATAAGTATTAAAGATTCTAACTATCTTAATATCAGTCTTGTTTTGCCAATGATAAGCAAACATTAAACTTTCAGCTACTCTTTTCCCTTCATCATAACAAGACCTAGGACCAATTGGATTCACATTACCCCAATAATCTTCAGTTTGAGGATGGACCTTGGGATCCCCATAAACCTCAGACGTGGAAGCTTGTAATATTTTAGCACCAGTTCTTCTCGCAAGTCCTAACACATTAATCATTCCAATAGTCCCCATCTTAATTGTTTTAATGGGATTATGTTGATAATGCACTGGAGAAGCAGGACATGCTAAATTAAAAATTTCATTAACCTCGACATACAATGGAAATGCGATATCATGTCTAATAATTTCAAAATTAGGATTACTTAATAATCCTTGAACATTTTTCTTATTACCTGTAAAAAAATTATCAACGCAAATAACTTCATGACCTAATTCTAGTAATCTTTTACATAAATGACTACCAATAAAACCTGCACCACCTGTAACTAAAATCTTTTTTTTCATTAATAAGTTAAAATTAGATAATTTAATAAAATCTTCTAAAAATATATAATTATGAGAAGGGCATTACTATCATCATTATTAGTAGCAGGGTTAACTTTAATTTCTTGTACACCTCAAACACCTGGGGAAAAAGCTCCCTTAACATCTGAAGAAAGAAATGTAATACGAGAAGTAATCCATCCAAATATAACAGGAGGTAATTTAACAAAATTATCTTGTGAAACTGATACTGTAACTTACTCAGATGGAACAACTGCGAATAATCAATATCTAGCTGGGATGCTTTATCCACAAAGTTCATTTTTAGATGGGAATCCAATAGATAGTATAGAATTATTAGCTCATGATCATCCTCAAAATTTTAGTAAAACCAAGATTAAATTAAATGAAATTGAATTCGCAATTTATTCAAGTAATACTTCACCAAGGGTCTTAATTTTTAGCACAACACCTAAAGATACACTAGCATGGTATGGAGAAAGGGTATTTCCTCTTTCAGAAATTCCAAATGAAACTATAAGAACTTTAGATGAAACCTCTGAACAAATTTTACCCTCATGTCAATTACCACTATCTAAAAGACCTGGATTTGTGCCCCCTGTAATCTATTCACAATAAAAAAAAGAAAAAAATTAAATGCAAACACCAATAGAACAAGATGTTGCATTAATTGCACAACTTATAGTTGTATTTACTTTATTGATTCCACCTGTACAGGAGTACTCAACTAAATTTATGGCATCAGCACAAAAATCACTATTCAAATAAAATTCGTTATTCAAATATCCTGAAACTGATCCATTAATGTATTGTTCTACACCTCCATCACTATCTACGCATGAATCTGGCATTCCACAATCTGCAACACAACTTCCAGATGTTTCTCCACCCTCACAAATTCCATCGCCACAATTAGTCTCATCAGTATCACTTGTACTTGCACATCCAACATCATTTAGATCTACTGCATTATCACCGTCATTATCACTACCATCATCGCACTCATTAGTTCCATATTCACTATTATCGCCTGCACCACTACAACCTTGATCACTCATATCAATATCTCCATCACCATCATTATCAATACCATCATCACAAGCAGTAGTTCCTAATTCACTAATATCATTTTTACTCCTACATCCTGTATCACTAGGCCAATCCGTATATCCATCACCATCATTATCTATATTATCTCTACACTGTTTTTGCACTCCTCTTCCTCCAGGTTTAGCTACTGCAAATACTGCAAATACTGCTATAACCAATACAAAAGAAAGTAACAAAGCTATTTTACCTTTTTTATCCATTATTTATCGCCTCCAACTAAATTATAGTCAATTTGTGATATATAAACATAATTCCGGCTAAAAACGTATTTTCTAAAAATAGCATACGTTTATATACCTCTCAAAAGATAAAAAAAACATAAAAACCACATAGGTTTTAAAATTTAATAGGGTGAATATATAAAAAATGGAAAATAGAAATAGGCAAAACAAGAACTCTGGTGGAAGAAACAGAAACTCCGATGGAGGAAATAGAAACTCTGGTGGAGGAAATAGAAACTCTGGTGGAGGATATGGAAACTCTGGTGGAGGATATGGAAACTCTGGTGGAGGATATGGAAACTCTGGTGGAGGATATGGAAACTCTGGTGGAGGAAACAGAAGTAACTCTGGACCTAAGGAAATGCATAAAGCAGTATGCTCAGATTGTGGACAAGATTGTCAAGTCCCATTCAAACCAAGCAAAGATGCTGAAGGCAAACCAAGACCCGTTTACTGTCGAGATTGCTTCCAAAATCATAAAAAGTTCTAAAATAGATACTTTCTAAATCTTTTTAATCTCTTTTTTTTATTATTATATTATGGCAAAAGTTAAATACAAAAAACTCTGTAAAAAATGTAAATCTTATTTCTTGCCAGATTCTTCAAGGATGTCTACTCTTAGTTATTGTAAGAATTGTAGAATTTCTAAAGATAGGTGCCAAGCAATGAATGAACTTGGTTATCAATGTCAAAATGATCCTCAATTTCTTGGTTATTGCTTGCATCATTTTATTTCTACAAATATTGAAAAATTAAAGAAAGAAATACTGAAATAATATATTCTCTAGACTATATTTACCGGACAAACACTCTTAGAATATTTATAAGTTAAAGAAACAAAATAAAACTATGAAACATATTAATAATTATGAAAGGGATTTATATGAGCTAATAGGTATGAGTATTGGAGATGGACATTTAAGCAAAAATAAGAAATATAAAGAATACGCGTTATGTGGAGACATTAAAGAAGAAAAAGATTATTATGAGAAACATGTTAAAAAAATAATCAACAAAATACTGGGAAAACCTATATTAAAAAAAGAACTAAAACCAAAATATTATGAAAAAACAGGAGTATGTGGGTTTTATATTTTCAATGAAAAAGTACACGATTTCTTAATAAAAAAAGGATTAAAACCAGGTCCAAAATTAAATATTGAAATACCCCTTAAAATGATTAATAACAAACATATTAATTATTTGATAAGAGGTTTATTTGATACAGATGGATCATTATACTTTGAAAAAAATAGAACAGCAAAAAAACCAATTAACAAAGTACCCAACATAAAATTGGGAAGTACTTCAAAAAAATTAATACTTCAAATTAAAAACATACTAGTAAAAAAAGGGTATTCTCCAAGAATAAAAAAACCACACAAAGGTAAAAGAGATAAAAATGAAATACATTCAATTTTAATATATCGGAAAGCAGATATCTTGAAGTGGATTAAAGAAATTGATTTCAAAAATCCAAAACACAAAACAAAGTGGAAAGTATTTCAAAAATATGGATATTGTTTACCTTATTCCACTATAGCACATAGAAAAAAAATATTGAAATAAAAAAGTTTATAAGTATTATATATGGTAATTTGCTTAATGCGAGGATGCCGGAGTCTGGAAAACGGGCAGGAACAAGAAGTAAAAACCTTGTTGCCAAACTTAAGTTTTCCAATAAGATATCCTGTGGCTTAGTGCCTACGCAGGTTCAAATCCTGTTCCTCGCATTTCTTTATTTTTCAAATCATCTTAAACATTAAAATTCAAAGGTTTTATAAATAATTAAGTAATAAGTTAATTACATAAATAAACTAAGTAAAACTAAAATATTAAATTAATTAATTACATAAATAAACTAAGTAAAATACTAAAGAAATTAAAAAAATAAACTAAGTAAACAAAAAGCTTAAATACTAAAAGTTATTAAGAAAACTTATGGACTTGGATTTATACTTTAGCTCTAACAGGTGGGACGTATTGAAGATTCTCGCCACAAGTCCCTCTTCCCCATCAGAAATTTCTGAAAAACTAAACACATCTGTTGCATACATCAGCCAACAACTTAAATTATTAGAAGCAGCTGGATTAATAACAAAAACAAAAACAGGCTCAGTTGACAAAGGTAAACCTCGTTCACTATATTCTATAACAAATGAAGTTCTTTATTTTGCATCATTAGCACGCTACAACCCATCAAAAAAATTAATCCACCTCCAAGGATACCAGAAGGTAATTCTGAGGATCTGGTCACTAGAAGACCAAGATCTTCATTATTATCTCGAAAAATTTTACTGGGAGATAGAATCTTATTTAGAAGAAATAGATTCAATCCACTATCTCGATTCAAAAGTAATTATAGTTTCTAACTCTAAAAAAATTCAAACAATAACCAATTCTTTTTTCAAAAAAATAAACAAAAAAATAAACTTCTCTATAATTTCCCAATTAGAATTCACAAAATTATCCAAAGATTCTGCTCACACAATATATGATTCCCATAACTCGGAATCACAAGGAGGTACAAAAAATTAAACTTAACAAAAAAATTCAAAAAAACTCAAAGGGGGGTGAAAAATGAATTATAACGAAAAAACAAAATTAGTCGTAACATTGATTTTAGCGATAACATTAGTGGCTACATTCGCAACATCAGATCCAAATGGTGCAGACCTCGGCTCTACAGTCAATACATCAAGAGCATTAAACGATACAGCAGAAACACATAATGCCTATGCTGGAAACATTTCTGGAATAACTATTTTAGGTTATGCAGTAACACAGACATGGCAAGGTTACTATGGTAATGTGTCAGGTGCAGTAGAGTTAGCAGATGCAAATGATTTTGTAATGTATAACTGGTCATTAGCAAGCCCAGAAGGTGAAGTTTATGCAACCGTGAACCATACATTAACTTGGAACAATATTCAATGTTTCAATATGTCTGCAAACGGAACAATGGGTGACAATGCTGAAACAGCTGGAGCAACTAATGTTGGTGGACTTAACTTAACTGAATTAGAAACTAGGTACAACATAGGTTACAATGATGTTGATGGTGTAGATGAAACATTTGTTTATACTGGCAGCGGTGCAGGTCATGATTTATTCTATACTGCAAATTTAGAATTCGCAGCAGGAGAATGTAACTCTACTAGAGTTTATAGAATGAATGGAACAGCTGAAAACAACATCTACGAAGAAGCTTTGCTCTATGAACCATTATCTGGAACAGTAGTATTTGCAGCAATAATAGAATCCGGAACAGAAGTACGGACAATCTAATTAAGCAAAATGAAGAAATACAAAAATTAATATCCGTAGCAGCAAAAGTAAAACAAATTGAACTTACTTATTTTAATGGGAAAACAGAAAAAATAACAGTAATAACAAAAGAAATTAACTTCAAAAATAAATCGTTTGATAGTATAATTGAAATAATACCTAAGGAAATAGCAGAATCAGCAGAAGATATAACATTCCTAAACGAATTTAACATAATAGATCCGGATCCAATAATTGAAATAAAACTAGAAAATATAAAAGATGATAAAATTGTTTATTATTTGAGTAAAGAAATAGAACCTAGCGCAATAGAACAAACATCCACCATATCATTTAAAGAAGAGTTATCTTCAACAGGATTAAATCCAATTAGTGGTTTAGCAACACTAGTAGGGGATGGTAATTTTGGAAGTATTTGGTTTTATGTGAGTTGGGTAATTGCCATAATAGTAATTATATCAATAATTTTAACAATTTTAAAAAATGCAAAGATTAAGAAATGGAAAAAACATGAAGATTGTAAGGGGATATTTATATTAGGTATAAGTATAAAAAAAGCCCTGAAAAATAAAGAAATAGAAGACGCACGCGATGATTATAAGGAAATAAAAAAATTATACCCATCGACCCCTGAAGACTTTAAAGTTTATATTTACAAAAGAATCAAAAAATTACAAATAGAAATAGACAAAAAAGACATGAAAAATCTGTTTAAAGAATTCATCCAAGCTACTAAAGAAGATAGAAAACAAGACGCAATTAATATATACAAAGATATGAAATTAATCTATCATAGAATGCCTGATAGCATTAAAGAAAAATTTTATGAAAAAGTAATACCCTACATTAAAAGATTCAATAGAAATTAATTTTCTTTTTCCCAAATAACTTTATTATCTAAATTATAAATTTTCCTCATATCTTGATATTGGGCATCAGTCAATTCCACAAACTGAATTTTAAAATTATATTTTTTCCTTATTTCATTAACTGCATAATTAATAATATCTGTTGGAACATAATTCCCGACAATCAATAATTTAGCACTCGTATCTGTTTTAGACTCCAAAACAATTGTATTAATTCTTGGGCTTTTTTTTAATTTTTCAACAAATTCAGAAATTCTTGCATCTTCCTTTTGCAAAAATCGATTTAAAACCATTGTTTTTTCATTACGGCTAAGTTTGTAAAACTTAGATTTTCCAACAGGTGAAATTTCTATAAAACCTTTATTTAACAATTTATCAAGTATCCTGAGTGTTGTTGCAAAACTATTTTTAGATGTTTGGGCAACTTCAGTCAAAGATAATCTCTGATCTGAATTTTTTAAAAATACATCTAAAACTGAAACTATCTTCTTATCAAACAAATCCATCAAAATATCTTTTCCCTGCATCATAATAAAAAGATTAACCACTATATAAATATTTCACTTTTTGAAATTACAAGTTCAAAAATGAAAATTAGGTTTATTAAAGAAAATATTTTTTCATATTTGGAAAAAAAACAAACATTTATAAAGTATTAGATCCGTATATAAACATTAACATTATAGTAAAAGTACAGTAAAAAAGGAGGTAGAAAAAGAGGATGGTATCACAAAAAGAAAAAAATATTTTCGAAATCATTACATTAACTATTCTAACATTATTTATTTTATTTGCATTACCACATGTTTTTGCAGATCCAACAGGTGGTGATATTGGTACTTCTATTAATACATCAACCGCACCAAATGACACAGCAGAGTCACACAACGCATATGCAGGTAACGTATCCGGCATTACAATCACAGCATATTCCACAACACAAACATGGCAGGGTTATTATGGGAATGTTTCTGGTACTGTACAATTAGCAGACGCACAAGACAATGTTATGTACAATTGGTCATTAGCAAGTCCAGAAGGTGAAGTTTATGCAACAACTAATCAATCACTAGAATGGCCAAGTATTCAATGTTTTAACATGTCAGCAAATGGAACAATGGCAAGTACAGGATCTGAAGTAGATGGAGCCACTAATATTGCAGGTCTTAATCTTACACTCTTAGAAGATAGGTTCACTATTGCTTATGACGATGTAGACGGTGTAGATGAAACATTTGTTTATACTGGTGGAGCCGGACATGATTTATTCTATACTGGAAGTAATGAATTCACAGCAGGTGAATGTAACTCAACTAGAATTTACAGAATGAATGGTTCAGCTGAAAACAATATTTATGAAGAAGCTATATTATATGAACCTGAATCAGGAAGCATTGTTTTTGCATCAATCATTGAAGAAAGCACGGTATATGGATTTAAAGGTACAGATAATGATTTTGAAATGCTTGTACTAGAAGACGGTCATGGGACAAACACAGTACACACAGTGTATTACTTTTTTGTAGAAATAGAATAAAATTATTTTAAACTTTCTAGTAAATTTTTTATTTGGTCTACATCCTTAGTTAAACTAGAAGACTTATTTATTTCTCTCAAGGCATCAACATATCTCTGCACCTTCTGCACTAACTTATCCATTTCTTCTTTACTCACTAAACCACCAATCTTATTTTTAGTAAATTCAGAGTCTTTTGAATTTTGATCAACCTTAACTTTCATTTCTTGAATACTATCATTAAATAAATCAATATCTTGAAATTTTTTCTTCAATTCAGCATAAATAGTATTTACTTTATCAGTATCAATATGAACGTTAGCCTCAACCTTCTTAATTTCAACTAATTCAACCTTTACATCTTCACTCATCTTTACAACTTCTTCAACACCTCTAAAAAATTCTAATTTTTGCCTCATATCTTTCAATTGATCCATAACTCTTTCCATAATGGATTCATTACCTTCTAAATTAGCCTTCAATGCTTCAAATTTTGCATCTTCTTTCTGCACTTCCATCATTAATTTATCTGGCTGCACACTCTCAACTAGATCAGCTGCTTTAATCGCTTTTAATTCAACTTCTTGAATACTTCTATCTCTATCCATAATCATAGCTCTCAATTCTCCAACCTGTTCACCTAAATTACTAATTCTTTCAGTTAACCCTTTTCTAACATCTGCAAAACCTTCCACAGAAGCCTTAACCCGATCTAATTCTGAAGCAATCTTAGTTACATCTGCAGGTGTAGATTCAACTGCCTTAGGTTTATCTTCATCACTATCAGAATTTTCTTGATTCTCTTCACCATCTTTTTTCTTAAAAAAATTAAACATTCTTTATTTCATCCTCAATACTATTAAATAAATTTAATACTTTATCAACATCTTCCATTTCAAATAGTGCCTTAACAAATTCTATTTTACCTGGAACTAAATCTAATCTATTTTTTAGAATAAATAAATCTTTGTCTTTTTCTTCCAAATTCTTAGCTTCTTCATTTAAATTGTGAAATCTAGATTCTAAATTAGAAATTATAGCATGCTCACCAGCATCTTTCAACTCTTTGCTATCTTTAATCTGTTTTAACTTACGATAAGATTTTTTATCTAATCTTTTAGCAATTTTCAGGATTTTCCTAGTTTCATCCATATAGTTGAAAGCTTATTTTGCTTTATAATTTTTTGTATTTAGGTAATTGCAGCCTTTACAAACCCATAGAACAATGGAGCAGGATCATCTAGTCTAGATTTAAACTCTGGATGTGCTTGTGTTGCCATAAAAAACTTATGATTTCTTAATTCAATGAACTCCATTAACTCAGTTCCATCTTCTCTTTTATGCCACCCTGAAAAACTCATTCCTGCTTCTTTTATCTGATTAATAAATTTAGGATTAACCTCAAACCTATGTCTATGTCGCTCAATTACAACATTTACTTCTTGATTTAATACACCTACCCTTTCCTTGTCTTCCAATTTCTTTAATTTCTCTTGATCAGATAAAATACGTCCAGTTTCCCTATACAATGAAAAAACATTTGAACTATCATCTAAAATAGCAGCGTATGCTCCAAGTCTCATACTCCCACCATATTGTTTCTTCTCCATTAGTTCTTTCTGAGTTTCAAGTATATCTATAACAGGATATTGGGTTTCCTTATTTATCTCAGTAGTATGTGCATTAGTCATACCACAAATATTTCTAGCAAATTCCACAACAGCTAGCTGTAGTCCATAACATAAACCTAAGAATGGTATATTGTTTTCCCTACAATATTTGATGGCATTTATTTTCCCTTCAACACCAGATTCTCCAAATCCACCAGGAACAATCACACCCTTAAATTCCTTTAACATCTCAACCCCATCATTATTCTCTAATTTCTTAGAATCAATCCATTCAATTTCTATCTTAACATTAAAGTTTGCACCAGCATGAATCAAAGCCTGATTAACTGAAACATAAGAATCACTCAACATGAACGCTCCAATATCAACATATTTTCCTACTAATGCTATCTTAATTGATTTCTCAGGATTAGCAATTTTATCAACTAGTTTTTCCCAATTATTCCAATCAGGTTCTTTTCTTTGTTCTAAATTAAACTTCTTTAATATCTTCATACCTACTTCCTCTTTTTCTAAATCTAATGGCACTCTATAAATGGTGTCAATATCAGGTTCTGAAATAACAAATTCTGATTTTATATTAGCATAAGTTTCAATCTTACTTCTTCTAACTTGATCTAAAGCAACTGGAGCCCTACAAAAAATAAAATCAGGAAATATCCCTGCAGATTCACTTAACATTCTAATAGCTTGCTGTGTTGGTTTAGTTTTCATCTCCTCTGTATGCCTTGGAATCAACAAATAAGTAACTAAAATATACATCATGTTCTCAATTCCAATTTCTCTTTCTAAACTCTTCATAGCAAATAAGAATGGAACATTTTCATAATCTCCAACAGTTCCACCAATTTCAATTAAAACAAAATCAAAACCCTCTCCAGCTTCTTTCACTCTTCTTTTAACTTCATTAGGAATGTGTGGAATAAATTGTACAGTCTCCCCTAAGTATTCCCCTCTTCTTTCTTTTAGAATAACTGATTTGTAAATCTGTCCTGTTGTTAAATTATTTAATTTGGGAATCTCTTGTCCTAAAAATCTCTCATAGTTACCAAGATCTTGATCAATCTCTCCACCATCATCAGTAACCCAAACCTCTCCATGTTCAGTGGGCCTTAATGTTCCAGCATCCACATTGATGTAAGGGTCTATTTTTACAGCAGTTACACTATAACCATACTCTTGTAAAATTTTACCAACAGAAGCTGTTGAAACTCCTTTACCTACCCCGGAAATTACACCACCTGCAACAACAATATATTTAGTCATAGTTAAAAAAAATACATCAAATATATAAAATTACATCAACTAAATTATATATGTAGCAGCATGCATAAAGAAAGATATAAAAACTAAGAAATTAATAAAAAGATATGAAAGATTTTAGAAAAATAGCCATTAGTGTCGCTATTGCTATTCTACTAACACTATTTGTGGGTTATACAGTAGATTTATTCTATGAATCTCCAGAATTCTCAAGTTATTGTAATGTTGAATCAGAATTTGCTCGTCCTATCCCTATAAACCGAGAAAATAATTGTCAAGACTTTAAATATGATTTTAATTCATGTTACAATAGTAAAGGTCATGTGCAATATGAATATGATACAAATGGATGTATATCTAATGCAACATGCTCTGATTGCAATATATCCTATGAAAATGCAAAAGAAAAATATTCAACAATCTCTTTCATAATACTCTCAATAATTGGTGCAATAGCTATAATCTTGGGAATTTATTTCTTCTTAAATCCAGTTTCACATGGATTCTTACTGGGTGGTATCTTAATAATAATATATGCAACCATGCGTTCATTCTCAGACTTTGGAAAAATAACACGTGTAATTGTACTGGGATTAGAATTAATAGTATTAATTTGGGCTTCTTATAAAAAATTCGGAAAAGAAAACAATAAAAAGAAATAATATCCTTTTTCTTTAGTGCTTCGATAGCTTAGTTTGGTAGAGCACCACATTGGTAATGTGGAGGTCCTGGGTTCGATTCCCAGTCGAAGCTTATTTCACATCAAATTTTAAAGGAATAAAAGAAGAAAAGTCATCTAAATTTTCTTTAATCTCTTTATCTAAATTTTCTCTCCATTCTTTTCCAAAATGACGATCCCAAGCAAAAGCAATTGCATTCTTAAGATATTGATCCCAATTTGGATCAATTTCATAAAATGTTTTCCAAGAATCATTACCATCCCCTGCCTCAATTGAATCCTTTACTTTATCAAATGAATTTAACTTACAAACAAAACAAATAGCAGGCGTAAATACAGTATAATCTCTTTTAACCTCTTCTTCACTATTAGGAAAAAATGAAGGAAATCCAAATCCAAGAATATCTTTCATTTCTATGTTAACCTTTAAATTTAATTCCTTAACCAATTTATCTTTGATAATCTCAATAATATTACCTTGCTTGTTAACCCTACCCCCAACAAAATAATAATTATTCGGAACAACTGAACTATTATTCCTCATCAACAGCAAAGTAGAAGGTTTATCCTCAGGAATAATAACAAGATCAACACAAAACATCGGCCCATATCTTCTTAAAAAATCATAAACTGATTTAGGCACATCATAATCTAACTCAGGACCAATTAAATCAACAACTTCATTAAGTTTTTTGTCTACTTCTTCCATTTAACAATAAAAAATTCAATTAAATTATAAACTTATCCAAATTGTAAAATTCGTAACCCCTAACTAAAAACAAGAATAGTTTTAAATTTATTCGTAATGAAATATAAATATAAAAAAATAATCTTCTAATTTCTATAATTCTTTTAAAACATATTTGGTTTTAATAAGAATGTCTTCAAAAACACCCATAGGAGAAAATATAATTAGACCTCAAAGACATATTCTTGGAATAGATGAAGCATGTTTAGATAAAAGAGAAGGTGGGAGAGGGATTGTAGTGTACGTGGGAGTAATCTCACATAATGGAAATCATCAAGGAGAGTATAGAAAATTAAGACGTAGAAAAAATAAAACTGAACTTGGAGAATTTATAGAACGTGGTATTTTAGGAGAACTAGAGCATTCAGTAGATTTCAAATATCTTTGTTTAAGACGCTCACAAATAATAAGTTTGGGCCTAAGTGCTAATATGAAATATATTAATTTAGTCGAACGAGCCAATTTAGTAGGGTATGCAACTTTGATTGGACATTATTCTCAAACAGAACAACCACCTGAACAAGTGATAATAGATGGTGATCCTGGAGAACCAGTACAAGACACGTTAAGAAAATTAATTATAATGACTTGTGATTTTAATCCAGACAATATATTTTTTGAACATAAAGCAGATCAAAAAGAAGAAGTTGTAAATATAGCAGATGGGACAGCCTATGTTTTAGCACATTTACACAATAACATGTGGGATGAAAACTTAACAGATTTAGTTGGAAATAACGGATCAAAAGATAAATGGGATGAAATCTCAAAAACACATGGACATGGAATAGGTCTAAGTATTAGCTATTATAAAAACATATTAAAATTAATAGGACCAAATCGAAGATCTAAACCAAAAACACATTATTCTGTGTCTCAGTAAACTTTAAAAATTTACAAAATTTACAAATTTCATGAAACTAGAAAACATAGAAGAAATTTATGATGAACATAGAAAAATAATTATAACTGCTCTAATTGTTTTAATTGCAATTATTTTCTTTGTAGCTAGCGACACAGGAAGTCAAGCATTAGGGTATGTAGTCAAACAATTTACACTTTCATAAGAAAAAATTTCTTGTTTGATTTTTTTATTTTAATAATATCATTAGTCTTCAAAATAATTGGTTTATTGTCGACATTATAAGAAAACAAAGCATCCCCTCTTGTTATTTTAATGATGAAAGAATCTTTTTCATTTAACAATATTTTATTTTTACTTGCATTTACATTATTCAACCCAATCCCTATACCTTTCTTGAATTTAGTTTTAGTTATAGCATTAAAATAAGCACCAGAACCAAAAGATGTACTTACAACCAACCCATCCCCTATATAGGGCTCTTTCTTTTTGTTAAATTCTAAATCAAACCTAATAGCCCTTCTCTGATCATTATTTCTTATAATAAAATCATTAACACAATAATATTTTTTACCTTTAAAACTAGCTTCCAATTTATAATAAGTGTAAATCTTATACTTTTTCTTTAAAAGACTATCAAAAACTTCTTCAATTGATTTATCAGCATGACAAATATTACACACATCACTATGTTTAAACATTAATTTAGGAATATTAGGAAATTTATTCTCAGCTAATAAAAATGTTCCATCACCACCAAAACAAAACACAATTTCTGGATTTTTATCTATCTTAAAATTAAACTTCTTAATCTTTTTTCTTAAAAAAGAATCATCAGCACCTTCTTTTTTTACAATGTTAACCTTTAACATTAAGATAAAAAATAAAAAATAACTTTAAATATGTTTGTTTTATTCAAATAAGTATGGTGGAAGAAATAAACCTCGAAAAAGAATACAAAAAAATCAATAAAAATAATAGTTTACCTTCTTTTTCAAAACTAGATTCTGAATTTGAAATATCATCAATAAAAGAAAAAGAACATTTAACTAAATCACTTAGAAGAAAAGTAAATGAAAAAATTATATTTTACTGTAGAATTTTAGAAGGAATATTATTCCCAATGCAGGCAAACATAATAACAATTCATGAAGGTAAACATTTTTCAGAAGAAGATAAAGTTAAAATGACTGAAACTTACAAAAAATTAATGCAATATGAAAGACGATCTTTAATTTTAGACATATCTCCTAATAAAAAAGAAGATGTTGCCTATATCAATGAAGTTTTCAAAAATTGGAAAAAATTTAAAGATGAAGTTCTGATAGTTGCAAAAAAAATGCAAGAAGCATGGAACCAAAAAGAAACTATAGAAGCAAATAGCTACACAGGATAATTTTAAAAACACTTTTACAATAACAAACATATGAAAATAATATTAACCGGTCCACCCGGAACAGGAAAAAGCGAACAAGCAACACTAATTGCTAATAGGTACAAGATTAAACACATTTCTGCTGGAAATTTACTAAGAGAAGAAATAAAACAAGGTACCCAAATAGGGAAAAAAGTAGAGAAAGCTGTTTCAGACGGTGATATGGCACCAGATGAATTGGTGGATGAAATTGTAGCAAAAACAATTGAAAAAACAGAAGGTTTTGTTTTAGATGGTTATCCTCGTGACTTAAATCAAGCAAAAATATTTGACGATTTTAAAATAATGATAGAAATAGACACAACTGAAGAAGAAATCATAAAAAGACTAGAAAAAAGAAAAAGATCTGATGATGATATAAACATTGTAAGACATCGTTTTAAAGTTTACAAGGAGTTAACTGAACCAGTATTAGAATATTACAGTGGAACTAAAAAAGTAGAAAAAGTAGATGGTAATGGTACAATCCAAGAAGTCTCTAAAAGAATAGAAAAAGTATTAGATAATCTCTAGAATTTGTTCTGCGTGTTCACCTACCTTAACTTTATCTATTATTTTTTTAATAATACCTTTCTCGATGATAAAAGTAGTTCTTTTTAGACCAAAATATTCCCTACCATACATATTCTTCTTAACGTAAACTCCATATTTTTTACTAACTTCCTTATCTTCATCAACTAACAATGGAAAATTTAATTCATGTTTATTCTTAAACTTTTTATGACTCTCTTCATGATCATTACTCACACCTAAAACTTCAACATTTTTATTTTTTAATTTAGATAAATTATCTCGAATATTACAAGCTTCTTTTGTACAACCAGAGGTATTATCCCTAGGATAAAAATACAAAACCAAAATTTTATCTTTAAAATTATTTAATTTAACTATCTTACCTTCTTCATCTTTCAAACTAAAAGCTGGTGCTTTCTCACATTCATTTACCATTGTAAATCCCCTGCATTAATAATGAATCTTCTTCAATAATTGGACTTTCACAAACTACCACACCTTTAATCTTAAACTCTTTCCAAACTTTAATTAAATCCTTATAATTCATATCTGATTCTTCTAATGTCATATGATTTCTCTCTCCTTTCTCAGTGTAATTAATACCAGACATATGAATGTGCATATTTTCTAATGCATTTTTTCCTAATTTACTTTCAATTTTTTTTAGTACATCTTCAAATTCTTCAGTAGTATTATAATTTCCATTACTTCTTGCATGTAAATGTGCAAAGTCAACACAAGGCAGTACTTGTTCAACTTCCTCACTTATCTTAATTAATTCGTTAATGTTTCCAAATTGAGTTCCTTTTCCAGTTGTCTCAGGCCTCAACCAAATCTTGTTTCCCGTATCTCTAACCTCTTTTGAAATATCTTTGATAGCATCCCTTATTTTTACATACACTTTTTTTTCATCTTCTTTCATATAAAACCCAGGGTGAAAACAAACACTATATCCACCACATAAGTTAGCAATCTCTGCTGACTTTGTAATCCTATAAATTGAAGCATAATATTTCTTTTTTTCTTGTGAATTTAAATTAATAAAATAAGGTGCGTGACAAGTTAGGATTACATCATTTTTCTTTGCAACTTCTCTAACAATTGGAGCTTTTTCTTCACTAATGTTAATACTTCTAACAAATTCTAATTCCATATTGCCTAGTCCCATCTTCTTAACATCTTCAATACCTTTCATAGTATCTCCACTTGTTCTTTTAGGAATTCCAGCAGTTCCAAATCTTAGTTCATTCATTTAAAATCCCATAACCTTCTTTTTCTAATTTTAAAGCTAAATCATAATCTCCTTCTTTAACGATTTTACCTTCATCAATCAAATAAACTTTCTCTGGTTTAATATATTCTAAAAATCGATTGTAATGTGTAATTATTAAAACAGCCATTCCTTCATCATTTTCTTTTTTAATTGCCTTAGCAACAATATCTAACGCACTTAAATCAAGTCCTGAATCAGTCTCATCCAAAATTGCTAACTTTGGTTTCAATAAAGATAGTTGTAACATTTCTATTTTCTTTTTCTCACCGCCAGAAAAATCTTCATTTAAACTTCTTCCTAATAATTTAAGATCAATATGTAATTCCTCAGCCCTACTCTCAATTAATCTCTTAAAATCTAGTACACTAATCTTTTCTTTAACAGAATTATAAGCAGTTCTTAAAAAATTAGAAACACTCACTCCCGGAATTGCTAAAGGATGTTGAAAAGATAAAAATAATCCTTTCTTTGCTCTTTCGTCCACAGACATTTCAGTTATTTCTTCACCATCAAAATATATTTTTCCAGATTCAATCTCAAAATCAGGGTTACCTGCTAATACATTTGATAATGTACTTTTTCCAGAGCCATTCTTCCCCATTAGAACAACTATTTGGCCTTTCTTAACCTCTAAATTAACATCATTAAGAATCTTAACTCTATCTCTATTCACATTTAAATTTTCAATTTTCAACATTTTTATCTCCTAATGCTTTTTGCAATGCACTCAGTGCACAAGATAAACATTTTATTCTTCCCATACTAACTTTAAATCCGATAAGTTCTTCCATATTTTCTAAATCTAATTCTCTAATTTTATCTACTGATTTATTTTTTAAAAAATCAGTTAATAATGAAGCACTAGCTTGACTAATAGCACAACCCTGTCCTATAAATTTTGCATCAAGTACTTCCTTTTCATTTAACAACAATTGCAATTCTACCTTATCTCCACACAAAGGATTAAAATGAACACCAATGACTGAAGGGTTCTTCAATACTCCATAGTTAGATGGATTTTTATACAATTCATATAAAATTTCAAATTTTTCATTCATTTATACTTCTCCAACAATTTTCTTACAACTTCAACTAACTTTAGTACATCTTCTTTTTCATTGTACAAATAAAAACTAGCCCTAACACTTGAATTAATTCCTAATTTATTATGAAAAGGCATAACACAATGGTGTCCAGCTCTAACACAAATATTTTGTTCATCTAAAAAAGATGCAACATCATGTGAATGTAAATTTGGTAAATTGAAAGATAATAAACTTTTTTGATTCTCACCATAAATTTCTAAATCTAAATCAGAAATTTCTTTTTTTAATATCTTTATTAATTTTTTATCATGATTCTCTATATTTTCCATTCCTACTTTTTTTAAATAATCTATAGCAGTTCCTAACCCCACAAAACCTGCAACATTAGGAGTTCCAGCTTCAAATTTACCAGGTAAATCATTCCATGAAGAATCTTCAAATTTAACTTCATGAATCATATCCCCACCGAATTGATAAGGACTTAATTTATTTAGTACATTTTCTTTTCCAATTAGTGCACCAGTTCCCATTGGCCCTAACATTTTATGTCCTGAAAATGCTAACAAATCAACATTAGATTTCTTAAAATCAAATTTCATATGAGGAATACTTTGTGCACCGTCAACCATAAACAATGAACCATTATCATGGATCTCTTTACTTAATTGATCAATATTAACTTCACTACCTAAAAAATTAGAAGTATGGTGTAAACTAACTAACTTAGTTTTTTTATTTAATTCAAGATTTCCCAATTTACCATTTCTATCTACCTTAACATACTTAAGTTTAGCTTTTTTTAACTTACAGATTTGTTGCCATGGAACTAAATTACTATGATGTTCAAGTTCTGAAATTAAAATTTCATCACCCTCTTTAATATCTAAAGAATTAGCAACTAAATTAATTCCTTCAGTAGTTCCTTTTGTAAATATAACCTCATTAGATTTAGCATTAACAAAATTAGCAATTTTCTCTCTACTTTTTTCATAGGCTTCACTAGCCCCCACACTTAATTTATAAATACCCCTATGGATATTTGCATTTCTAGATCCATAAAATTTAACTAAAGCCCCAATAACTTGATATGGCTTCTGAGTTGTAGCTGCATTATCTAAATAGTGTAATGCCCTACCATCAAAAATTGGAAAATCTGCTTTATTCATTTTCAATCACCTTTCTCAAACTTTTATCCATTTTTCCTATCACATTTTTTAAAAAACCATCAACAATAATTTCTTTAGCTTTTTCTTTGTTTAATCCACGACTCATCAAATAAAATAATTGATCCTCATTTATTCTCCCAATTGTAGCCCCATGACTACATTTAACGTCCCCATTATCGATTTCTAATTGAGGTATTGAATTGTACTCTGCATTCTTATTTAACAATAAAACATCATTCCTCTGGTAACCTTCCACATTCTTAGCACCATCTTTAACATTGACTAGTCCATCAAAAACAGAAAAAGAATTATCTTTCAAAATTCCTTTAATTAACATATCAGATTTAGTATCCCCCTCATTATGGTAAACTTTAGTTTCAATTACGCTTTTTTCTTCATTTTCACTCAAAAAAACCTGACCTATTTTAGAACTAGAATTTTTCCCATCTAAAAATGCTTTAGTATCAACTCTTAAAAATTTGTTCCCAAAAAAATAATCAATCATACTACATTCAGAGTTTTCACCAACTGAAATTCTCTTAGTAATTAATTTACTTTCTGAATTTGAATATAATGAGTGATAATCTAATTTAGAATTTTTCTTTAAAATGATCTCAACAATTTTACTTTCTTTCTCCTTAATACTTGAATTATCTATCAATTTAACATTACAATTATCTTCAATAATTAAAACAACATGCACATATCTTTCATTAATTTCATCAAGACAAATTACTTTATCTTCTTTAACTTCAAAAAATACAATATTTTCTAAATTAGCAGTGTTATAAGCAATAAAGAAATTATCATCAAAATTTAAAATAGACATAAAATTATCATTAATTTCTATATTTAAGTCAGTAATATCAACTTCATCTAAGCAAACAGGCACAGCTATATCTAATCCATACCTAACTATTTCAACATTATTTTTCTCAAAAAATTCTTTTGATTTTGTTTGTATCTCATGAAGGTTCATCCTACACCCCCCTCCATTTCTAGTTCTACTAATCTATTCAATTCTACTGCATACTCTAAAGGTAATGATTTAGTAATTGGTTCAATAAAACCACTCACAATTAATTGTAAAGCTTCCTCTTCACTTAATCCTCGACTCATTAAATAAAATAATTGTTCTTTGCTTACCTTTCCAGTAGTTGCCTCATGTCCAATATCAACATCATCCTCATTAGTTTCAATGTAGGGAATAGTATCTGATTTTGAATTCTCCCCAATCAATAAAGCATCACATTCAACATGTGATTTTGAATTCTTACAGTTCTTATTTATTTTTATAAGTCCCCTATAACTAGTTATTCCACCATTTTTACTAATGCTTTTAGATTTAACAACTGAACTTGTATTTTCATTTAAATGGTATATCTTAGCCCCAACATCTTGATTCTGTCCAGGACCAGCAAAAGCAATACTAACATGATTTGCTTTAGAATTTTTTCCTTTCAAAACACTGCAAGGATATAACATAGTACATCCACTCCCCATGTTTCCACTAACCCATTCTATAATTCCGTTTTCTTCAACAACAGCCCTTTTTGTGTTCAAATTGTATGTGTTCTTACTCCAATTCTCTACACTACTATATCTCATCCTAGCATTTTTCTTAACATATATTTCAACACATCCAGCATGCAAAGAATTTGTTGTATGTAATGGGGCTGAACAGCCTTCAATGTAGTGAACTTCAGCGTCTTCATCTACCACAATCAGTGTATGTTCAAACTGTCCCATGTTTTTAGCATTCATCCTAAAATAAGCTTGTAGGGGAATCTCAACATTAACACCTTTAGGAATATAAATAAATGTTCCACCACTCCAAACTGCCGCATGCAACGCACTAAATTTATGCAAGCTAGCAGATACACACTTAGTCATAAAATATTCTTTCAATAATTCAGGGTATTTTTTCAAAGCAACATCCATATCTTCAAATATTACTCCTTTGTCTTCCCATTCTTTCTTTAAGTTATGATAAACAGTCATAGATTCATATTGTGATCCCACACCAGCCAAAGCTTCTCTCTCAGCCTTTGGGATCCCTAATTTCTCAAAAGTATTTTTTATATCTTCAGGAACTTCATCCCAACTTTTAGAATCATGTTTTGCATCAGGAATAGCAAAATAAGTAATTTCATTTAAATTTAATTTAGAAATATCAGGACCCCAAGTAGGTAGAATCATATCATTAAATTTTTTTAATGCATCTAGTCTTTTATTTAACATCCAAGAAGGTTCTTTTTTATAACTAGAAATATTCCTAACAACTTCTTCGTTAATCCCTTCTTTCTCTTTAAAGATTAAGTTTTCCTCGTTCTTATGGTCAAAAATTTCCCTTGATATGTTAACTTCCATTTTAATTATCCGAGCAATCCATTTTATATCCACAATTCTTGCAGATGTATTTACAATTTAATGGATCTAATTTTATTTGGCAAATTGGACATGTTTGTTCCATTAACTAAATGAACTACCACAAGCACAAGATGAAGCAGCATTAGGATTTGAAACTTTAAATCCTGATTCTTGTAAGGTTTCAATAAAATCTATCTTACTACCTTTCACCTTTTCATAATCTTTTTTATTAACAATAAGAGTCAAACCATTTTTATCAAAACTCAAATCATTTTCTTTTTTATCATCAAAATCAAAAATATAAGATAAACCAGAACATCCACCTGCTTCTAAACCAATTCTAAAAAATTTACCTTCTTTCTTCTGTTTAGTTTGTAATTCTCTTATCTTATCAATTGCTCTAGCTGAAACTTTTATTTCATCGCCAACACTATCTTCACTTTTTGCAGCAATTTCATTTAAATCCTTTAGTAAATTTTTAACATCATCCTCACTCATACCATGACCACGTGCACCGTCTCCGATACCCTCATAAGCAGCAACACTACATCCTGCACAGTGCAGACCATAATTAGCAATTATTTCTCTAGACTCTGGATATTTATTTACAATTTCACCTATAGCCATATCTTCACTTATTTTCATTTCAACCTCCTTGAAAATTCAACAACAGCAGTAGTATTTCCTTTTTGATCTTTAACTGGGAAAGTTTTCAGCTCTACTTTTCCATTTTTAGAATTTATAATTGAAATATCTTTTTTTCCTGAAGAAAATGTTTTTTCAACAATACAATTTTTACACATATCTTTTTTATCATGATGTGCATAACAAATATCTAATCTATTCTTGCTCCAAACAACATCTTTATTTCGATCTACCACAAAAACATTATCAGATAAAGAAGAAAAAATTTCTGTTAAATCAAGTCCCAACTTGCCACTCATTTCAATAAGTTGATCAAATTTATTTTGATTTGAAATTCCCCATAACTTAGCTTTTCCAATTTCCCTAAATTCGATTAATCCTTTCTCCTTTAACACATGTAAATACTTAGAAACAGTATGTCTGTCTAATTTTAAATTAGAAGCTATCTCATTAGTTAATAACCCTTTTTCATTTTTTTCTAATAACCCTAATACGTCTTTAAAAATATCCATAAAAAATATTTAGAATAAATATTTATAAAGGTTTCCTTTAATGGTAACCATTAATTTATAATTAATTCTATTGTAGATTTAATTCCACTATATATTGTAGGTGAGGATAATGCAATCACACCATTCCAAGCAAATAAAGCACAATTCATAAGTGTAAATCTCATAAGTTCAGGCTCAATTTCTTCATTTCTAGGCCAGTTTGCTGTACCCAGGTGAGTCATATTTTCTAAAACACTTCCATTTTCTCTTTTGAATTCCCTAACAGCAGAGGTTACAATTCCAGCAAATTCTTTAAAATCTTTAGCACCAGAATTCCTTCTTGCAAAATTATAATATCCCCATAATGGAAAAAAATCTTTTTTTTCAAGAGTTATAGAACCAATAGCTTGTTTATACTGTGGTATTTCATCTTGAGCCAACATAACAGGATATATTCCCATATGGATTAATAGATACAACTAATATATAATTATTTCTCCTATTAAGGATTACCTATTATTAGCTCTTTTACTAGGTCTTGCATGTTCATATCCACGACCCTTTCCAAGTAATCCTCTAGCTTTTCTAGCAGCAGAAGTCAAACCTCTAAAAACTCTTCCTTGAGAATATGCTAAGAATTTATTTCCATCGTATCTAGATCCTTGAACACGATCAATAAGTATAATTTCATAAAAACCATTTTTTCCATCTTTTCCAATATTATAACTACCTAGAACTTCACAATTAGGATATTTTCTATTTGCTCTTTCTTCAGCAATTCCTTGATATTTTTTACTAACGATTTTAGTTCTACCTCTTTTACTAGAACTTCTACCTTTCTTGATAAGGGGTCTTTGCCTACCACCTCTTAATAATTTAACTCTAACAATGAAATAACCTTGTTTAGCCTTATACCCTAAAGCCCTTGCTCTTGTGATCTTTAGTGGTTTTTCAACTCTAACCACACTATTAGAAGCCCTCCACTCAATCTTACGGTCTCTATTTAATTCTTTATTTTCCTTATTTTTCCAGATTTTTGCTACATATTTTAAATAACCCATAAACAAAATTACAAATAACGTTTTAAAAAGCTTTTTGTTTATGAAAAGCGAATGGAGCTGTGTAAAATATAAATAAAAATTACAAAATCTATTTAAAAAGACCAAATATCCAAATATTACAATGGACGCAGTAAAAGCATTATTAAAACTGTTTTTTGGATTACTACTAATTTTAGTAGGAGTCTGGGGCCTCTACAATTGGTGGAGTGAATTTTTAATCTTATTAAAAAGTTCAATCCCAGCTTTTGTTGCATTATTAGGACTAATATTTATATTAGTTGGAATAAGCGACATGAAATCTGATTAAAACCTTATTCGTTTTAAGGTTGACAAAATAGAAGATCCTTTTTGTTTTGAAGGATCAATTTTTTTCTTTTTAATTATTTTTTTCTTTTTAGAACTTTTCTTCTTAACTGTTTTCTTCTTAGATTTTTTCTTAGCTACTTTCTTCTTAGCTACTTTCTTCTTAGCTACTTTCTTCTTAACTGTTTTCTTCTTAGATTTTTTCTTAGCTACTTTCTTCTTAATTTCCGTATCTTCATCTTCAAACTCGCCAAATAATAGTTTAGCATCAACAGGTATCTTCAATATTTCTAACTCTTCTTCCAATTGTTGAATCTCTTTCTCTAAAACATCTTTATCTTTAGAAATATCTGAGTGATCAAGTAACTGTTCACATTCAGTACATTTAAACTGAAGTTCCATTGCTTTTTCCAAACTTACTTCGATATGATTATCAGGACAACGATACACCATCCCCTTAAACTCTAAACCCATTTGTTGTTTTAGATGTGCTAATTCTTTAGTTTTTACTTCAGTAAGTAAATCCCTACCATGTTTAAAGTTAAAATTCCAGAAATAAATATACCATCCTTTTTCCTTATCTTTTTTCTTAATTGAATAAGCTAAATTATTATTTACTAACTTATACAATAATGTTCGAGCACCATTTATTCCTAAATGTAATTTTTCTGCAAGATCAAACTCATTAACATTTGGACCTTCAAATAAAATTTTAAGAACAGGTATTACTTCTGGACCAATTTCTTTGCGAATAAAATTTTCTATTATAGCTAAAACACGTTCCATGTGAAATTAAACGCATATTATTGGTTTAAAAATCTTTGGTTTCATAACTAACCAATAAAATCATGAAAGTTTACTACATTAAAATAACAAGAAAACTTTTAATAGAGAAATCAAAAAAGTATAGATATACAAAGGAGGTGCAAGGATGCTATTTGGAAAAAAGAAAGAAGACGAAAAATTAGATATTCCAAAACCAAGTGATAATTCTCAAACAAATGAGCTTCCAAAACTTGAATTACCAAAGTTTGAAGACATAGGTCAACCAGAGGAACATTCAGGAGGATACGAAGAAACACAACATGATGAACTTCCAGATCTTGGAACGATATCATCTAAACCAGAAACAGAAGAGGTACCACAACAAGAACCACCAGTAGAGCCACAACAAGAACTACCGCCACAAGAACCACCTAGACAGGAGAGCTTCGCAGCCCCACCAGTAATGGATAATTCATCATCTGAAAGACCTTTATTCGTAAGAATTGATGATTTTAAGGATGCTATGAAAAAAGTGGACAACATAAAAGAATCTTTAGCAAAAACAGATGAAATATTATCAAAATTAGAAAACATAAAAGCTGAAGAAGAAACTGAATTCAAAGCATGGCATGAAGACATTAAAAAGATTAAAGATAAGGTAATGGACATAGATAATATTCTATTTGAAACAAAAAGATGAAAAAAAAATCGGGTAATGCGATCTATACCAATGTACCTTTAGGTAACACACTTAGAAAACAAATACTAAGTAGTGCGCTAGACTCTATAAACACTCTAAAAAGATATGACAAAATTAAAGAGATTAAAGAAAGAAAAATAGAGATGTTAAAAGAACTAGCAACCCAATTAAATACAACCCATAACATCATGGGTTCATTTAATCATTTAATGCCTAAGATAAAAAAAGAAGCCCCAATAAAACCTGAAAAGATTAAGAAAAAAACAATTAAGAAAAAAACTGTTGTAAAAAAAGAAGAAAAAGAAGTACAACAAAAACTATCAGGTTTAGATGCTGAAATAGTAGATATCAGAATGAAGCTTCGTGAGATATAGATTAATTTATATATCTTATCTTTCTTTTATTTTTTTATGGATAGACAAGAATTAATTAAAAAATATATTGAATTCTTTCAATCAAAAGATCATAAAGAAATTAAAAACTCATCTTTAATTCCTGAGAATGACCCTACAGTATTATTTACTACAGCAGGAATGCATCCTTTAGTTCCTTATTTACTTGGTGAAACACATCCATCAGGTAAAAGATTATGTAATGTACAACGCTGCATTAGAACTGGAGACATAGAAGAAGTCGGAGACACAACACATCATACTTTCTTTGAAATGCTTGGTAATTGGTCAGTTGGAGATTATTTCAAAAAAGAAGCAATAGAATATTCATTTGAGTTCTTAACTAAAATATTAAACATCCCAATTGAAAGATTAGCAGTTACATGTTTTGCAGGTGATGAAAATGCACCTAAAGATGAAGAAGCTGCATCCACATGGAAATCAATAGGTATAACAAAAATTGGATTTTTAGGAAAAGAAGATAACTGGTGGGGTCCAGCTGGAAAAACAGGTCCATGTGGTCCAGACACAGAAATGTTTTATTGGAAATCAAATAATAAAAAAGCTGAAGAATTTGATCCAAATAATGAGGGTTGGGTAGAGATCTGGAACGATGTTTTAATGCAGTATATTAAAGATGAAAAAGGAAGTTATAATGAGGCAAAACAAAAAAACATTGATACAGGTATGGGTGTAGAAAGAACTGTTTCAATATTAAATAATTTAGAAGATAATTACCTTGCAGACATGTGGTTACCAATTATCAAAGAAATTGAAAAATTATCAGGTAAAAAATACAACACAGATGAAGGTACGACAAGATCAATGAGAATAATAGCAGATCATCTAAAAGCTGCTGCCATGATAATTTCTGACGGTATTACTCCTTCAAACACTGAACAAGGCTACGTATTAAGAAAACTAATTAGACGTGCAGTTAGATATGGAAAAGATTTAGGATTAACTAATTTCACAAAAGAAGTATCTTTTAAGGTATTTGAAATTTACAATGATTACGAACATCTAATAGAAAATAAAGAAAAAATTCTAGACGCAATATCTAAAGAAGAAGAAAGATTTGAAAAAGTCTTAGAAGAAGGATTAAAAGTTTCAGAAAAACTATTCTCAGAAAAAACTCCAATAGCTAAAGATAAATTCATTAAATTCATGCAACTCCCTAGCCATCAAGAAACACTAAAAACATTATGGGATAAAAAAGAAGCTAGAGAAGATTATAGTATATGGGAGGCAAATATTTCTAAAGAAGAAATAGATAAAGCAACTATTACTGGTGAAGAAGGTTTTCTTCTGTTCCAAAGTCACGGCCTACCTGCAGAAATAATATTAGAATTAGCTCGTGAAAAAAATCTCCTATTTTATCGTGGGGAATTTAAAAAAGAACTTCAAAAACACCAAAAACTTTCAAGAACAGCAACTGAAGGTAAATTTAAATCAGGATTAGCTGATGATTCAAAACAAACTAAAAAACTTCATACAGCAACCCACATTTTAAATGAAGCATTAAAAAAAATTCTAGGAAGTAGAGAAATACAACAAAAAGGATCTAATATAACTGGAGATAGATTAAGATTCGATTTTAATTTTGATAGAAAATTAACACCTGAAGAACTAAATAAAATAGAAGACCTAGTTAATGAAAAGATTGATCAATCACTACCCATAAGAATTGAAGAGATGTCATTAGAAGAAGCTAAGAAATTAGGTGCAGAAGGTGTTTTTGGACATAAATACGGAGAAACAGTAAGAGTTTATTTCGTTGGTGAATCTGGAAAAGAATTTAGTAAAGAACTTTGTGCAGGACCTCATGTTTCTAACACAAAAGAACTTGGACATTTCAAAATTAAAAAAGAAGAGTCTTCATCAGCAGGCGTTAGAAGAATTAAAGCTATTTTAGAATAATAATGCATAAACAATTAAAATGGAATTAAAAAAAACTACAACCAGAATTTTAAGTATATTTAGTCTAGTTGTTCTTCTTGATGGATGTAATCACAGCCATACAGACCATCAAGTAAGTTCTAGAAGCCATAAAAAAGCTCAAACAGAAACTCATACTGGAATAATTACTGATGAAGAATATTTTAATAGAGGGATAGATCATGATTTTTATTACTTTAATCTTAAAGATCCTAAAGGAAGAGAAAGAAGATTTGGAGTTTTTGGAGATGATTGGGAAATATCCCCTTTTGATGAAAAAATAAATCAAGGAAACAATATAACTTTAAAAATAACATCTGATTTTTTTGATAAATATTTAGAAATTGTTAGTATTAATGGAAGAAGAGTTTCAGGATTAAAAAGTCACTATTTAGAGTAGTATACACAACCCCCTCTGAAAATTAAGATCATATCTAAGTCCTTCCAATTTTTCAAATACCCTTTCTTTTTTTGCAATTCTAAATTCTCTTGTAGAAAATCCATACCAATCTAAAAAAGTACTATTCACTTCACCTTCTGGAAAACACCATTCTAAGGATCTTTCATCAATTAATTCATTATTAGAAACAGCTGTTCTATACACTCCAATCAATCTAACTCTTTCTCCAAGAGTTAATGGTGACATCCCGCCCAAGAAATTTCTTTCTATTTTTCTAAAAATTTCTTGACATTCTTCAGCTATTTTTATTTCATCCATAAAATAATTAGTTAAGATAAATTAATAAGATTTTTCAAATATACACATTTTATAAACTTCTATTCTAAATAAATTAAAATGAAAAAAGAACTAAAAATCATATCAATAGAAGAATCTGAATCTAAAAAACTAGGTGAAATAATAAGTAATAAAACTTCAAGAAAAATCCTAGAACATATTAGTAAAAAAGAAGAAATAACTGAAACAGATTTAGCAAAAGAACTCTCCATTCCTTTATCAACAGCACATTACAATCTACAAAAATTAAAAGAACTAGGTTTTGTTTCAGCAAAAGTATTCAAATGGAGTGAAAAAGGAAATAAAATTTACCAATACAAATTAGCAAATAAAGTAATCATTATTGCCCCTCCAAATACAAAACCTAATCTAACACGTCAATTACAAACTTTAATTTTATCTGCAATCTCTTCATTCATAGTTCTAGGCATAGTTAAATTGTTCACAAAACCCCAAGAAATCTTATTCACTTCAACAGAAACAGTTACTCAAAGAATATTAGATGAGGCCCCTAGCCTTGCTATGACAAAACCAGGTTCTGAAGTAGTTCAAAAAACAATAGAAGAAACAACAAAAGTAGTAACAACACCTGAAATCATACACTCAGTAATTTCTCCAGAGTTTTACTTTGCATTAGCCATTGGTTTAATCATAATATTCTACATTTTAATTGATTTTATTACAAAAAGAATAGCTTCAACCAAAGTTAAAGCTTAAAAAGAATTTAAAAATACAAAGAACTCTTAAATTTATATCATAATTAAAGGAGGAATAAAAAAATGAAAAATAATGGCGTTTTAATAACATTAATCATTGTTATAGGAATATTAATAGCTTCCACAACAATCGTAGACAAAATAGCAGGGATAGGAACTGAAACATTAAGTTCTAATGGTATCTCAACAATAAAAGTTCAACCAGATGAAGCATCTATAATTATCAATATAGAAACTTTAGAAGATTCCGCAGATGTTTCAAAACAATCTAATCAAAAAATAAGTAGTGTAGTAATGCAAGCATTAAATCAAGGTTATATTTCTAAAGTAGAAACTCAATCTTACAATATCTATGAAGATTTTGATTATAGTGAAGAAGGTAGAAAATCTAGAGGATTTAAAACTACAAATTTAATAAAAATAACAACAGAAGATCTTGACTCTATTGGTAAAATTATTGATTTAGCAGTTAATGCTGGTGCAACAGGAATTACAAATATCAATTTTGAATTATCAAAAGCAAATCAAGAAGAAGTAAAAAAAGAAGCATTAGAAAAAGCTGGAGCAGATGCAAGAGCTAAAGCAGAAGCAACAGCTTCAGGTTTAGGTGCAAAGATAGGCGATATTGTATCAATCTCAACATCAGATTACAACTATTATCCTTATCCGATGCTTGCCAGATCTGGTGAAATGGATATGGTAGTTTCTTCAGAAGAAATAGCTGTTAAAATCGCACCACAAGAATTAGAAGTTACAGCTAGAGTTAGTGTTGTTTTCAAAGTTAAAGATTAAACACAATTTTTTTTCTTTTTTTAATTTTTAAGAAATTACTAAAATTAAACTACTCCTTCAATTTATTTTTCAACTGGTTTTTCAAAACTAAAATAATTGTCTGATCTGAATGTATAACCTACTCCGTCCAAATCTTCTCTCATTTTCCCTTCTTTTATTCTACCACATTCACGTCTTAATCTACCCAGAGTATTATGTGTTGAAGCTAATTCTGGAAATTTTTCACCAGCAAACAAAATTCCCTCTCTAACTAAACTTATATTTCTTGGACCTCTTGTTAATCGTGCATCAGGATTTTCTGAAACCCACATCCAATGTTCATAAAATCCTTGCACAAATTCACCCCATCTAACATCAGTTATTTCAGGTTCAGGAATATTATACTCTCCCATATCTGAATAATCAGAAATTCCAAGTCCGGAAATTAGAGGTTTTTCTAAAGGATCACTAAAAACCAAAGTAGACTGAACAGTAGTACACTCAAGTCTATCATCCCCTCTTCTATCCTTATCCATAATAACAATAAAATAAAAAATAACTTATAAATATTTATATTTTCAGAAATAAATACTCAATAATCCAATACATATAATAGATTTAGAATTATTCAACTATTTTTGTTTTTATTTTTTCTAAACTACAAAAATCAGAATAATAATTATATGCAGTAGCATTCAAAAAGATAAGCTCATCACCTTTCTTCACATTCCTTAAATTAACAGAATATCTAAATATATCATCTCTTGTCGGGGTGCAACCTTTAATTCTATATTCATTACCTTCACCCTCACATTCAATTAATAATTTAACATTCGCATTTAGTATATCTGGAATAGTATTGTACACTGAGGCATTAACAATAATTATATTTTCATCTAAAATAGATTTAACATAAACTTTTAACACACCAGCATTAGCAGCAATAAATCTTCCAGGTTCAATATATGATTCAATATTATATTCACCCAACCAATCTCTTAACTCTTTTAATTTTTCAAATATAGAATCAATATACCTATCACTAGAATTTTTATATTTAACAGGTAATCCTCCACCTATATTAACAAAATCTAATTTTTCTAAAACTTCTTTCCTTAATGTATCTACTAACTCTTCCTTAAAGGACCATTCTGAAACATTCTGGCTCTTCTTATGGATATGCACCCCAATTTTACTTACTTTATCTTTTAACCTTAAAACAGCATCATTAACTAAATCTGAACCCATCCCATAAACAAAATATTTCTCTGTAAAGATAGTATGTTCTTTTAATTTCATTCTTAAGGTTAATTCTAATTTTACTTTTTTTTCATTAATATAGGCCTCAATTATATCTAAGTCTTCCTTATTATCTACTACAATCTTATCAATACCTTTCTCAATTAAATTGTCTAATAATCCCTTATCTAAAGCTTGAGTAAAAAACATTATTTTCGATTTATCCTTAACGTAATCAGCTTCTTTCAAAGAATGTATACTAAATAAAGAATCAGTATCCTCTTCTAAAATACTAGTAATATCGGGATTAGTTTTAACACTATAAGAAACTTTTAAATTTAAATTTTTCAATTCATTATATTTCTTAATTATTTTCTTTTTACTTATTTCAAACACAGGATCTTTCATATAACTTTATCCTCAGCTAATTTATCTAAAGCAGCCATCATAGCCAAAGGAAATGTAATAGAGACCTCCCCATTAACTGTGACAGCATCAGAGTCATCTTTAATTTTACCCCAACTCTTAGCCTCATTTGTTGTTGCTCCACTCATACTTCCAGAATAACTTCTTGATGTGCTCATATATACTGCATAGTCCAGTCCACCATTTAGTAATGAAGCTAGAATAGCATGATGTTTACTTATCCCACCACCTAATGAAATTAATCCTTTTTTATTATCAAATCCAATTTCAATTAATATTTTTTTAAAGTCTTCAATTATATCTACATTAAAATCTTTGTTTTTCTCTTTAAATAAATACAAATGAAAACCAAAGGCACCATCTGTAATAGCCGGACAAAAGATTGGTATGTTATTTTTAGCAGCCTGGTATAAAATAGAATTTTCATCGTCCAGAGTTAATCCAATTTCTTTTAACATTTCACTAGGGGAATAAACTTTTTTCTTCTTATACAATTCTTTTAAAGCATTAACCAAATAATCCTCAAATTTACAATAGCTATCATTACTTATCAACAAATTTCCAACCCTATTCATTCCATCTTCATGTAATTTAACATCATCTTGATTATAATTTGTAATAATAAATTTCTCCCCAATTGCCTTCATAATATCTTCCTCAAGTCCACCAACTGTAGTTACAACAAAATCAACCATCCTTAATTTAATCAATTGAGCAAAAAATCCCCTTAATCCTGAGGTAACCATATTTGAAGTGAAGGTAAATAAAATTTTAGCATCATTCTTCTTCATCTTAACAATAATATCTGTAGCTTTCTTCAGCTCAATACTCTGAAAACCAAGATGTTGCATTTGCTTAACTAATTCATTCACCTTAATATTCCTCTTCCAGATCAAATCTTTAGTAACTTCCATTGCGCAAAGTAAAAACTAGTTTAGGAGAATTCTCTTTTGTTAGTATAAAAACATAAATATTGCATATTTTTAATTGAAAATTTTAATTTATAAACATATTGATAACTAAAAAACTAATAATAAATTTTTAATAAACCGATCTATACATTAGATTTATTTAATCTTTTACGACAAAAATAGCACCTGGATATTGCACTGGAGATTTCATCCAAAATGCGCCATCAAAAGAAACAGAACCTATAGTTGTACTATCTCCAAAACCAGTAGGTTTTTCATTCTCTTTATCCCAAAGTGCATTCAAATCTGGAAAATCGCGTCTAAGAGTGTCCATATCTAATTGAGCTAAACTCCCATTTGTAAGCAATGCTGACTCCTTACTTAAATAAAATGAAAGACCATCAAACAAACTATTTTCATCTCTTCTAATTTCCAATTCATTATAAGGTATAACCATATGGGGCCTTGTATGAAGACGAGTTAATAATTTTGCAACAAAATCTGAAACATACCACCCAATATTTAATCCTGGAGTAATTTGTTCTGAAATAGAATTGTGATAGTGATTTCCACTATCCTCTGCTTCAATCTTGTATTGTAAATATAAAGCAAGATCAGGTGAATCAGAAGGGTAAGTTCTATCTAATTCCGAATTAAATGAATGAATAAAATCTTGAATAGATGCAGTTCTTAATCCTTCCTTTCTTAATATTTGATTTGCAACAACAACTGCAAAAGCATTAGATCCCACAACCCTATCCTTCTCTTCATCAAAACTTAAAACATCCAACCAATGTGTAGAAGGGTGAATTTCCTTAATTGCACTCGTATATTCTTCTAAAAACTCTCTTCCAAATTGACCACTTAAATAACCAATAGATGAAGATGATGTAAATGGTACTCCTTCAAAATCTTCAGCTCTTACCATCATTATATTTGCAACATAATATTTATAAATTTAACCATTTAAAAGTGATAATTAGTCTTCTAACAAATGCTCTTTATGATTAAATAAACTTCTAACAAAGTAATACATTGCATATAACTCTAAAGCAAATGGCAAATAACCCAAATAACCTAATATTGGCATCTCAAATATTTTAAAAAATCCAAAATAAGGAATTTCATAAACCCATTTAGTTACTGCCCAATAATTCCAAAATTCCCATAAAAATCCACAAACAATACCAGCTAACAATAGACTTAATGGAATTACTAATCTTTTATCTTTCAAGTGTCCGATTATACTTGGTTGTTTATGTAAATAATTAATAGGATCTAGTAATAAGAAAAAACAAAGCCAAACTAGTGGATAAAAATGTTTTGGCCAAGCTAGTGGTAATAAAAAAGTAATTACCCCCAGTCCAATCATAATATGTAAAAAAGTTTTAGAAATTTTATGACTTTTTTTCAATTTCTCTTTGTCAAATAAATGTATTGACCTAATCATTTCAACGGTTTCAAAAATTGCAGGCAAAACAGTTGAAAAATAAATAGATTTTCTAATAATTCCAGCTAAAGCCTCTATTCCCCAAATCTGATTATATCCCCAATTACCAGTTCTGATATTAATAAATTCAAAAATCCACCAAATCACTGCAGACAATAAAAACATTCCAAGCAATTGATTTCGCCTATTAGACATTAACGAATTTTTCTTTAATTTATACACAATAGCATCCATTAAAAGAATGTAACCAACCCAAATAAAAATAAAATAATAATTTGCAAATGGTTGAATTTTAAAAATGAAATTTAGTTCTGTTAATCCAATTAAAATTATTCCTAAAAAGCCATACCATCTAAACATAATCTAGCTCAGAATTTAGATTATATAAATATTTTTAAACTCTTAAGCTTCAACAAAAATATGGAAAGGATAATAACCATAATTCTAGCAGCAGGTCACGGTAAAAGAATGAATCATGGGAGCCTACCAAAAGTTCTAGTACCTTTCAAAGACAAACCAATGATTCATCATTTGTTAGAATCAATAAAGACTTCAAAAGTTTGTGATAAACCAGCAATTGTAATAGGCTATAAATCAAACCATGTAAAAAAATCATTAGGAGATAATTATCATTACATTCATCAAGAGGAACAACTAGGAACAGGTCATGCAGTTAGTTGTTGTAAAGAAGAACTTAAAGATAAAGCTAAAAATATAATGGTACTATATGGTGATCATCCAAACCTATCACATTCAACAATAAAAAATATAGCTGATACACACATTAGTGAAAATAAAGTTTTAACCTTAGCAACTGCAAAAGTGGAAGATTTTAATGAATGGAGATCAATACTTCATGATTTTGGAAGAGTTGTTAGAAATGCAAGTGGAAAAATCACAAGAATTGTAGAAAAAAAGGATGCGTCCCCTCAAGAACTATCTATAAATGAAGTAAACCCATCATACTTTTGTTTCAAAGCTGATTGGCTTTGGGAAAATCTTCAAAATTTAAAAAATAACAATGCACAAAATGAATATTACCTAACTGATTTATTACAAATGGCTTTCGAACAACAACAAGAAATTGCAAATGTATTAATAGAACCTCAAGAAGCCTTAGGTGCAAACACACCAGAACAATTAGAACTAGTAAAAAATTCTAAAGAAGATTAAGGAGTTCTCTCTCTTCCGCCACGTTTGTAAACACGATATCTTCTCTTAGCTTTTTTATCGCCTTTACTTTTCCTTTGATCACTCACATTTGCCATGTTATATTCAATAAAAAGCTATTTTTAAGCTTTTTTTATATGAGAGGAAATCAAATCAGGATCAAATCCAGATTCACCATAACCTTTAATCCATTTATCATCAATTACAAAATAAGGCACTCCTCTTTTTCCTGTTTTTTCTTCTAGTTCTTTTGAAGCTTCAGAGTGTTTTTCGATATCTATCTCTTCATATTCTACTTTATTTTCATTTAGCCAATTTTTAGCTCTTTTACAATCTGGACACCAACTAGTTGAATATATTTTTATCATCTCATCTTCATCCCTTTTGCTTCTTGTTCGTTAATATATTTGTAAGTTGCAAAAGCTGCTATGACTCCTTCTGCTGCGCCAGTAATTGCCTGTTTGAATTCTTTATTAGCAACATCTCCAGCAGCAAATACTCCTTTAACGCTAGTCTCAGAATTCTCATTAATCACTATCTCTTTTTTATCATTTAATTCAACACCAAGTCCTTCAACTAAGCTTACTTGAGGTATTCCACCTATCTCAATAAACACTCCTTCTAACTCTAACTCTTTACTTCCGTTGAATTCGTTATCAAGTATTACTTTATTTACAAAATTCTCCCCTTTAACCTCAATAATATTGGTATTATTAATAACTTCAAGCTTACCTTCTTTGATCACTTTTTCAACTCTGTTCATATTAATAGGTTCAGCCCTTATCTTATCTTTTCTATAAATCACATAAACTTTTTTACAATGTTCAGTTAGTAGTAATGCTTCTTTTGCAGCAGAATCACTCCCACCCACAACAGCAACAACTTTATCTTTATACAATGGAGCATCACAAGTAGCACAATAACTCACACCTTTATTTTCAAATTCTTTTTCCCCTGTAACGCCTAACTTTTTTCTTTTAGTTCCTGTAGCAAAAATAACAGCTTTTCCAGTATATTCCCCCTTATTGGTTTTTACTAAAAATTGATCATCTTTCTTCTCCACACTTAATGCTTCCTCACCTACAACATCAACTAAATCATAACTCTTAGCATGTTTCTCAATTTTTTCCATTAAATCAAATCCAGATATAGCTATTTCTCCTGGCCAATTCTCAACTAAATGAGTTAAAGTCAATAACCCGCCCATCTCCTTAACTAATACTAAAGTTTTTAGATTAAATCTAGCAGAATAAACAGCAGCAGGTAAACCTGCAGACCCTCCACCAATTATTATAACATCATGTTTTTCCATTTTAAGCCTCCACTCATTTTATTTGATTTCTTAAACTTATAAAATTTTAGGTATAAAGAAACCAAAAATAACACCAACAATACAAAAAAAGTTCTTGTTAAAATCAACATAAAAATACTCTCAAAAAAAGTTTCAGGAAATAATTGAATCAATAAACTCTCATTTGCATTCATTAACCATAAATCATTATCAAAAGAAATTAAATGAAAAGATAAAAACAAATTCTCAAATGGAATTAACCAAATAATAAAAAATATTACTAAAAAAACTAAAAAACTAAATATAAACATATCCAGTATTTGAGTAAATTTCTTTTTGTAAAACAAATAAAAAAGAATAAACAAAGATATCATTAAACAAATCCAAAAAACAGCCAATACAGAATTGATTAAATTTGTTACATCTTTCAAATGTACTACATCCTTAACAGTAAAATAAGTAAGTCCGTCTTCTTCTTCAAAATAACTAATTAGTTGATCAATGTACAATTCCTTATTTTCTATTTCATTAGAATATTTCAAATAAATAGAATCATTATACACAACATTGCTAAAAACTAAAAGTAAGATTACTAAAGGAATTAAAATGACTCCTAAAATTTTTAAAAATTTAATTAGCATTAGCAAGAGCTGTATCTAATGATAGTTTAAATGTGTTATAACCCCAATTACCCAGTGGCAAATCATTAACAAAAAAGGAAGGAGTACCTCTAACGTTCATTCTATTCCCTTCCACTATATCATCTTGCACATCATTTTTCTTAGCTCCAGAGTCTAAACAAGCTTCAAATAAATCTGCATCTAAACTCAAACTATTGGCAATCCCAATCAAGGTTTTTTTACCAAGATCCTGTTGTTTTCCATAAGCTAAATCTATAAAACCCCAAAAGTTACCTTGATCATTTGCACATTCAGCACCTTGTGCAGCAATAAAAGCATCAGGATGAAGACTTCTCAAGGGATAATGATAAAATTCAAATCTCACTCTATCTCCATATTCTTCAATTATTTTCTTAAATCCGGGATGAGCAGAACTACATGCAGGACACTGTAAATCAGAAAACTCTTTTACAACAACACTAGATTCCACATTACCTAAAACAGCCCTAGGTAAATTAGGATCCTCATAATCTGTACCACCTTTAAACATAAATGCACCAAGAACAACTAAAAAAGCAACAAACAAAACATAACCAAAAACTTTAGTTCTCTTCTCTTTCTTTTCAATCCCTTCTTTTTCTAGTCTTCTCTGTAACTTCTTTTCTCTTTTTCTTTCATTCCTAGATCCTAACATAAATATATAATTAAATTAATCTATTAAAAAAGTTTCCTTAAATATTAAAAAATGTTTTAATAGTAATTAAAAGCATGTTCTGTACTTTGTAAACCATAAAACATATTAATTTCGTCTTCAGTTAAAGCTTTATTAAAAATAATAATTTCATCTAACAATCCTTCATATAAATATATTGGGTCATCACCATTTAATATATCTCTATTTGCACCAAATCTCATACTAGTTCCTGCATCCATATTACTTAAATCTAAATCAGATGTTTCTTCTTTATCGGGTTGACCATTAACGTAACTTTTAAAATTTCCATTCAAATCTTTTGTCACAATAAAATTATGCCACTCATTTAAAGTAAATGGTCCGGAATTATCTATTGGGGTAGAACCAAATTCTCCAAATACTCCATCAATCTTATAATAAACATCAAATGTAGTTGTACTCCCTGCGTTACTTATAACTCCTAAATCATCACCAGCATTTTTCCAATTAAATATATCTCCTCTTTCAGTACTAGTCTTTTTAAACCAAACACTCAAGGTAAATTCATTATTTGTAAAATCAAAATTACCAGTATCGCTCACTTCTTTAAATCTAAATCCGTCAAAATTCCAAGCATTGACTAAATTCTCACCCTCAACTAAAAATTCACATTCAGCAACAGGCCGTAATAAAATATTCATACACCCTCCATTTCCAAGATTAGATTCAGAATCACATCTATTGGGAATAAAAAGATCATCGAGACACCAATGAGTATTGCTACAAAGATCATGATTAAAACAAACTGGAAAATTTCCAGTATTATCATCAGTTTCATCAATAGCTATTGCATTCTCGTCTGAATCTAAATGCCACAATCCAACAACATTTTCCCTTAAGTGATCTAATGGACTTATTTCAGCAACAAACACACCTCCATCATCTTTTGTCTTCACAATAAAGGATTTATCCCCTCCAAATTCATGAAAAGTATTTCCTAATTCAATATCAAATGGGAATGTTTTAGCAATTTCACTATCCCCTCCATTAGGATTTGTTATTGTAATTACAATATCACTTCCACCAGCACCATTATCCGGAGCAGTTATAGCTTTAACACCACCGGGAAAACTAACCTTAACTAAAGTCTGACTACCACCACCATAAGAATATAATTGATTTATTGATTTCTCTAATTCACCTAATACTGTTTCAGCCTGAGAAATTGTTAAAGTTGATTGAACTTGAGTACTCTTTTCAAGGTAAACATAACCTATGCCTCCCAGTACCACCATAACAAAACCTATTAATGCTAAATACTCAATTGCAATTTGTGCTCTTCCCACACATTTTAAGAGAATAACTAATTAATAAAATTTGCCAATAAAATATGATCTCAAATGCAACAATAGTTATAAATCAAAACATGAAGGTACATATATGGAACATATAACTGAAAACATTAAAGATATTATGGCAAATCAACAAGGCCCTAATGAAGGACTAAATAAAATAGTTCCAGTTATTATAAAAAAAGGTTTAGATAACACTGATTTGTCAATGTTTACCGAAGACGTAAGAGGTAAATTATTAGAAGCTGTTGGAGATGAATATGCTAAAAAAGGCCTTATGGATAATGCAGTAAGAGCTTATTCTATGAGTAATAATAATAACAAACTAATTGAAATAGGTGATGCATACTCAAAAATGGGAATGCAAACAAAAGCAATCGAATCCTACCATAAAGCAGAAAGCAAAGAAAATTTAATTAAAATCGGAGAGAAATGCGCAAAAGAAGGAAACGAATCAGACGCAATAAAAGCATTTAGATATGCTAATGAAAAAGAGCGTCTAAATGGTATCGGAGAAATTTGTGTAAGAAAAGGACGAATTGAAATGGCTATAGAAGTTTTCTCAGTAACAAATAACAATCTAAAACTTATTGAAATAGGGAATCAGTGCCTAAAAGAATCCCACCAATTAGAAAAAGCAGCTCTTGCATTTGAAGCTGCAGGAAATAAAGAAAAATTAAACAAAGTAGCAGATATTTTTCTCAAAGAAGGATTACTAGAAAGAGCATTGTTAACATACAAGGCAGCAGAAAATGAAATAATGGTAAATTTCATTAAACAAAATTTTTCAGAAAAAGATTTTAAAAAAGCAACATACATCTAAAATGCCGGAACTTATAGCTTGTTTATCAACTGGAAAAGGAACATGGGGTCATGTATCGCATTTAATAAGAGAATCACAATGGGACAAAGTTTTGTTAATCACTAATGATTATGGAAAAGAAAATTTCAAAAAAACAGAAAATTCAGAATTTATTGTTATAAATGCAAGCCAAGGATTAAAAGAATTAAAAGACGAGATAAAAAGCAAATTAGAAGGAAAAATACAAAATCCAGAAGTAGCTTTAAACATAGTTTCTGGTTCAGGTAAGGAACATATGGCTTTAATTTCCGCAATATTGCAACTTGGACTTAGTTTAAGATTGATGGCAGTTACTAAAGAAGGTATTGAAGAAGTATAATAAAAAGATAAGATTTATAACATTTAGCTAATTTATGTAATTATGGGAATACAAAGAGATTTTTTTACAAGTTCTATTGCTGAAACATTAAATGGTGCAGAACTAGGAAATGTATCTAGAAATAAAGGTGCAATTGGAGAAGAAAGAGCCAAGGCAATTAAAGATGGAATTAATCCACTCATTGAAATTTGCAAAAAACATCATGGAACAGCAATACATTATGATCATGTTTTTAGTAGATTTCTTGAACTAGATGGGGGAACTAATATGAAACTAGGTGAGATTGCATTATATACCATCCTTAATCCACATGGTGGCATAGTCACAGTATTAAATAAAGTAGATCTTATGGATGGTGGAAGGACCACTGAACTTTATTATGAAGAAGGAAAGCCTTTCCCAGAATTAATGGGTGATTTAAAATTAGAACATGACAGAAGATCTAATCAACATTATAGCAGCAGTTTTGACACTGATAAAGAAGAACCTGCAGCTGTTTCAGCATAATAACTTAAATAAAATATAGGAAAATTAATAGAAATCATTAAAAAAATTTAATCCTAACAAATAATATGACAGATTTATTTAAAAAAATTCTCAAAGAAGAAGAATCCTTATTCAAAGATCAATTAGTACTGGATTATGAGTATATGCCCCCTGATGTAAAAGGCAGAGAAAAAGAAAAAGAATTCATTGCAATATGTCTAAAACCTCTTTTCTTCAATAAAACAGGTAAAAACATTTTTATTTATGGTCTACCAGGAATAGGTAAAACAGTTTCATGTAGGCACGTATTACAAGAATTAAAAAAAGAAACAGATGAAATAAAACCAGTATATGTTAATTGTTGGAAAAAGAATTCAGCACATAAAGTAGTCTTAGAAATTTGTAATCAGGTAGGATACAAATTTATAGCCAATAGAACAACAGAAGAATTAATAGATAAAATTTCTAGAATATTAAACAAAAACGCATCTGTAATAATTTTAGATGAATGTGATAAGCTAAAAAAAGATGTAGATTTCCTCTACACTTTAATTGAAGACTTAACCAAAAAATCAATAATTCTATTAACTAACAACAAAGAGTGGCTAGACACACTAGATTCTAGAATAAAATCAAGATTAATCTTAGAAGAATTAGAATTTCTCCCATATAATATGCAAGAAACTCTCAACATACTAACACAAAGAGCAAATTATGCTTTCTTCCCTAATGTAATAGGTGAAGAAGCATTAGAGCTAATTGCAGAAAAAGCATATGAAGCACAAGATGTAAGAAGTGGAATATATTTACTAAAAGAATCAGGAGACATAGCTGAGTTTGACGCATCCAGAGAAATAAATAAAGAACATGCCCAAAAAGCAATAGACAAATTAAACAAACTAAATGTACGATCTGACAGAATAGAAAATAAAGACGGTAAAATTCTGAAAATAATTAAAGAAAACAACAATAAAACAACAAGTGAGATACACAAAATATATGGAGATGATATTTCATACAAAACATTTCTAAGAAGATTAAAAGATCTTGAAAAAAATCATTTAGTTGAATTAGTGGAAGAAAATAAAGGTGAAGGAAAACGTACACGAGTTAAAATTAAAGAATTTAAAACAATAAATGAGTTCTAAATTAATTTATTTTTTGTTTCTTGCTCAATAATATGGATAACATTAACAGGACAATCTCTCGCAGCTTTCAAATTTCTTTCTAGTTCTTCTTCACTTAATTCAACGTGTTTAACGTTAGCCTTTCCATCTTTCTCATCCATTACCCAGTTATCATCTGCTGCACTAACACACATTGCAGCACCAATACAACCTTCTCGATCATATTCAATTTTATATTTTTTCTTATCTGCCATAATTAAAACATTGAAAAATTACTTATAAATATTTTGTTAAATTTCAAGTAAACTACCATCAGGCCCAGGATTAATAATTAATGCCTCTTTTATCAAATCCATTTCATCGAAATGCTCATGTAAATGTCCTGAAATATGTACCATAGGTTTTATTTTCTCAATCACTTTCCTAGTACTTTTACTACCAACGTGACCTTCTTCTAAATCATCTAATTTTGTTTTATATGGTGGACCATGTGTAATCATCAATCCATTTTTAAGTTTGTCCTTATGTTTCATAAAAAATTTCTCTAAGTCCTTACTTTCCATAGCAAAACCTTGATCACTATAACCTGCTAAGTACTTCTCACCTATTTTGAAAACCTTCTTATGTATATTAATTATATTTTTCAATTTAATATTTGAAGCAGGATCATGATTTCCCTTAATAATATAAACAGTCTTACCAATTTTATTTAATATTCTTAATAATTCATTGTACCTTCTTCCAAAGAAACTTAAATCACCACAACAAATAATAAAATCAGCCTTCTTCGCTTTCTTAATAACTATCTTTAAGGTCTTAAAATCACTATGCAAATCGCCAAAAGCTAAAACAATCATAAAAAAAATTAGAAAAAGGAATTTTTAATGGTTTTTATTTAGGTTCCTTGAACCATTTCTCTTTTATTCTCTTAATTAAGTTAATATCGTAGTGGTTAGCAATAAGTAAAACTTGACAAAATAAATCTGCCAACTCATATTCCATACACTCCCTTATCTCTTCTTGAGTAATCCCTTTCTCTCTACCTCTTCCAGTTATCATTAAGTATTTCTGTGTCAATTCCCCCAGTTCCTCTTGAACTTTAAGAAAGAACCAGTCATTATCCCTCTTAATGTTGAACTCTTGCGCATACAAACTAGAGATTTTTTCAATTCTATTACTTAACTCATCAAGATCCATTAATCACTGGCTAAATAACCCCTCATAAATCCTTCTTCAACTTCATTTATTTCATCGTCCTCTAGCAAATTAGAAACAGTTTTGAAACTGTAAAAATCATGCTCTTTTTTATTTAATTTCATTGCAAACCCTCCTGTTGAACTCATCCATTCTCAATCGTCTTAACTGCACACTAAAAACTTTATTTATATCTCTCATCCTAAATACCTCCTAACATTAGACATTGACATCTTAAACGTTTGGTCTATAAATCTTACATGCTCAATTTCACCCACTAACTTAGCATAAGCACCCCAAGCTAAATATTTCTTATTCCTAAACATATCTACCACCTCAATTTACACTAAATGGAATTTATTATATAAGCTCGGCGCGCGTGTTTGTCCGGTAACCTTTGCCTAGAATATATATTTTATAGTACAATAATAGTTCCAAAGGAAAAAAAGCTTTTACAAAATATACATTAAAAGCCGTAAAGGTTTATATACAATATCTTGTTATCTTCAATTACTAAAACACAACGAGTAGTATTTAAGATGAAATGTCCATTTTGCCAACACGAGCACTCCAAAGTCAATGACAAGAGAGATTATGAAGATGCCATTAGAAGACGTAGAGAATGTCTAAAGTGTAAAAAACGCTACACAACTTATGAAAAAATTGGCTCTATTAGTTTAAATGTTATTAAAAAAGACGGCAGAAAAGAACCTTTTGATCATGAAAAATTGAAAAAAGGTATCATAGTTGCGTGTGAAAAACGTCCCATAACAATGGAAAAAATAGATGATACAATAAATAAAATAGAATCAGAACTTAGAAGATTAAAAACTAACGAAATACAAAGTACACAGATAGGTGAAAAAATACTTTGTAAATTAAAAAAATTAGATGATGTAGCATACATAAGGTTTCTATCTGTATTCAATTCATTTGAAAATGTAAATGAATTTAATGTAGAAGTAAAAAAGCTAAAAAAGGAGGCAAATTAAATGATAGAAAATCAAACAACATCAAATGCAGAAAACAAAATAAATCTAAGTGAAAATCAACTTAAAGTTATCCAAGATAAATATCTTAAGGAATCCCCCTCAGTCGAAGCGTGGTTAGATCTAGTAGCAGGCAATATCGCATTAGCAGATTTAGTATATGACCCAGATGTTGAAGAGGAAGAACTTTTCGAAGGCGTATTGTATAAAAGAAAAGAACATGGAATGTATGATGGTGAAACAACTGAGGCCATATTTTTACATCAAAATATATTAAAATCAAAAGAACGGGATGGTAATTTTAAAAAATATATTGAAAATTTAAAAAAGATATCAACAAAAGAAGAAGTAAGACAAAGATATGAGTTTACAAAGAGAAAATTTTATAATTTAATGGCAAATTTTGAATTCTTGCCTAATTCTCCAACCCTAATGAATGCTGGACGTGCATTACAACAATTATCAGCTTGTTATGTTCTCCCTGTAGAGGATTCAATAGAAGGAATATTTGAAGCAGTAAAATCTCAATCTATAATTCATAAATCTGGTGGTGGCACAGGATTTTCATTTTCAAGATTACGTCCTGCAAATGATGAAGTAAAAACCACTGCAGGAATATCCTCAGGTCCTATCAGTTTCATGCAAGTTTTTGATAAAGCAACAGACGTCGTTAAACAAGGAGGATGTGTTTCTTTAGATACAAAAGTATCAACTGAAAAAGGATTATTAGAAATAGGTAGCATAGTTCCATTAACAATTCCCATAGATGGATGGAGCCAACATAAAAATGGTTCACTAACAGTAATGACAGATGAAGGAGAAAAAGAATCTGACGAATGTTATAACAATGGAAAAGCTGAAGTTATAACTTTAACAACCAAAAAAGGATATTCAGTAACAGCAACACTAAAACACAGGTTCAGAGTTATAGATGAAAATGGTAATTATGTTTGGAAACATCTGAAGAATATTAAAAAAGAAGATTGGATTTGTCTTCAAAAAAATACATATATTAATAATAAATATGAATTTCCAGAATTCAATTATCAGCCCCATCAAAATGCAAACCCAATTATTCTACCCAATGAACCTTCAAAAGAATTAGGAGAATTTATTGGTTATTTTATAGGCGATGGTGCATTATCTTTCAACAAAAAAAATACAGGAAGATTAATTTTATCCTTTGATTTAAATCAAAAAGATTTAATTAGATACATGGAGAAAAATATAAAAAGTATATTTGGAATTTCACCTGTAATCCAAAAAAAAGAAAACGACAATAGTATTAATGCGTTTTACAATAACACAACATTATGCCATTGGTTAAAAAATATAGGCATAATAAAAAATTCAGCAAAATCTGCATCAGTGCCTTCTTTCATATTCCAAAGCAATAAAGAAGTAGCTTATGGATTCTTAAGGGGTTTATTTTCTGCAGATGGAACTATTGGAAAAGAAGGAAATATCTCTTTATCAAGCATATCTAAAAACTTAATAGATAATACACAACAATTACTTCTTTCATTAGGAATTCCATCAAGAATAACAGTAACCAAAAAAAGAATAACTTCATTTGGAAAAAACCCACTTTATAGATTAAACATAATAACAGAAGAAGGATATAAACTGTTTAAAAATAAAATTAGATTCTTAAGTAAAAAGAAAAACAAAAGACTTTCAAGTAAACCAAAAGTTTTTGATTACAATGACGTAATACCCAACCAAGAAACAAGGATCTCATCCATATACAACTATGTAGGGAAAGGTTCTGCAAAAAGGAGAACAACAAAAGGTGCAAACAAGGAACTTTACAGAGACATCATGCATTATTTCTCTAAATCCTCCGGAAAAAGAAATTTAACAAGAGCAAGATTGAAAAAATTAGCTGAAAAACATAAAGAAGTTATAGAAAGTGAATTAATGTGGTTTCTAAAAAATAACCAATTCTATGATCAAGTAAAAAATTTAGAATTTGGAGAAACATGGACTGTAGATTTATCAGTTCCTGAAAATAATACATACATAGCAAATGGATTTGTAAGCCATAACACAAGAAGAGGTGCGAATATGGGAATCTTACGTTATGATCATCCCAACATTAAAGATTTCATTAATATGAAAAAAGAACCAGGTGTAATGGAAAATTTCAACATCTCTGTCGCTCTAGATAAAAAGTTTATGGAAGCAGTAAAAAACGACGCAGAATATGATTTAATCAATCCCAGAACAAAACAACCGACTGAAAAAATTAGAGCAAAAGAAATATGGGAAATGATGGTTAATGGTGCTTGGGAAACTGGAGATCCAGGATTTGTTGTTATTGATAGGATAAATGAATCTGAATCTAATCCTACTCCAGAACTTGGTCAAATAGAAAGTACTAATCCTTGCGGGGAACAACCATTATTACCAAATGAACCTTGTAACTTAGGTAGCATTAACTTATCTGTATTTGTAAAAGAAGATCAACAAGATATGGATTACGACAGACTTGGAAAATGTGTAAGTTCAGGTATACATTTTTTAGAAAATGTTATTGATGTAAACAACTACCCCTTACCAGAAATTGAAAGAATGGCTAAATCTAATAGAAGAATAGGTTTAGGCGTTATGGGATGGGCAGAAACTTTAGTTAAATTAGGCCTACCTTATAATTCTACAGAAGCATTTGATAAGGCAGAAGAAGTAATGCGATTCATTAATGTAATGGCATTAAAAACTTCAGAAGAACTATCCCGTGAAAGAGGAGTTTTCCCAACATGGAAAAATAGTATATTTGATGATCGTGGACCTTACTTCAAAGGATTGAAAGCTCGTCCAAGACATTGTGCAAGAACAACTATTGCACCAACTGGAACAATAGGAATCACTGCCGGGCTACAAGGTGCAGGAATTGAACCTTTCTTTGCAATAGTTTACACAAGATATAATGCAGCAGGTTTAGATGCTTTAAAAAAAGGTGAAACTCCCGCAGAAAAAGATACATTTTGGGAAGTAAATCCATTATTTGATAAGATAGCAGAAAAAAACAATTACTTTGGATTTGAAAAAACTGAATTATGGAAAAAAATAGAAACAAACCATAAATCTTTACTTGGAATAAATGAAATTCCTGAAAGAGTACAGAATCTATTTTTAACTTCCCACGACATTACACCACTAGATCATGTAAAAATGCAAGTATCGTTCCAACGACATACAAATAACGCAGTATCTAAAACTGTAAATTTAAAGAATAATGCTACTGCTAAAGATGTAGAAGAAGTTTATTTAACAGCATATGAACTTGGAGCTAAAGGTGTTACTGTTTATCGTGATGGCTCTAAACAATTCCAAGTATTAAACATAAACGATAAAAAAGAAGAGAAAGCTGCCCCTCCAAAGAAAAAGAAGCGTGGAATACATGAGCAATCAGACTACTATGTTCTAAATACTGGACTTGGACCTTTGCATGTTCATATTAACTATGATGAAGAAGGCCCAACAAGAATATTTGCAAACATGTCTCCAATTGGAACAGAAACCTCCGGATTAACAACAGCAATAGCAATATTACTATCTAAATACTTAGAACTTGAAGGAGACCCAACAAAAGTGTTGAAGCATTTAAATTCAATTAAGGGTGATCGTCCTCATGGTTTCGGACAAAAACGTGTTGACTCTATTCCTCATGCAATCTCAAAAGCACTGCGTGATCATTTAATTAAAACAAATAAACTAGAGTCGGAGCAAAAAGTATTAGATTTAAATGATTTTTCAGAATCGACAAGTGAAGAAAAGACAGAAGATACAACCGAAAGTGAAGGCAATAAACTTTATTGTCCTAAATGTTACAGCTCAAATGTAATAATGGTTTCAGGTTGTCCTGAACCAACTTGCCTAGACTGTGGATACAGCAAGTGTTAATTTTTTTTAATACTTTATTTTTTCCACAATATAAAGAAAGTTTACTTTAGCAGTGGCACCCATGAGCTGAAATGTAGGTTTAACATTGGGAATAATCGTCACCACTTCACCTTTTAAATTATTTAAGAATTGTTCTAATTTGATTTGATCTTCATCCATTTTAACATCTAAACGGTGAACTCTGTATTCCATACTATGATTATATAAGTTATACTTTATTAATTTTTCTTTTGTAAATATTAAATATAATACCCATTAATTAACACCCAGTAAAACTCAATTAATAATCAAGAATATTAAAGATTAGCAGTAACCCATTCTTTTATTTTTTCTTTATCTGCATACCCAACTAATTGATCAACTGGCTCTTGACCCTTGAAAATAACCATGTTAGGAATAGAATGAATACCAAATTCAGAAGCAATATCTGGATTTTCTTCCACATTAAACTTGAAAAATTTAACCTTATCCATTTCATGATTCAATTCCCTTAAAACAGGCTCAATTTTCTTACAAGATGGACAAAAATTACCAAAAAATTCAATCACAACAGCATTATCATCCTTGACAACTTTGTAAACATCATGAATTTCTTCCATAATATTAAATTCCCAAAATCAGTTTAAATACTTTACTAAACTAAAACATATAAGAAATTTTTTAAACCAATTTTTTCAATTAAATTCATGCCAAAAGTCAATATAATCTCTTATGGGTGTACTGCCAATGAAGATAATTCCCAAATAATGGCAGGATTATTAGATGAAGCTAATTTTGAATTATCTCCTGATTTCATAGATGCTGATATTGTAATTATTAATACCTGTGCAGTAAAACAAAAGACAGATAATAAAATACAATCAAAAATAGTAAAACTAGCTAATAACCACCCAGAAAAAAAACTAATTATTTCAGGGTGTATGCCTGGTTCAGAATATCATATAATAAAAAAAATAGCACCTAATGCCTCTTTAATCAACACTAATCATGTTACTGAGATTGTTAAAATAGCAAATTCAATGCTACAAGGAGAAAAAGTAGAATTATTAGAGTTTAGAATAGAGTCTAAGCTAAACTTGCCAAAAATAACTAAAGATAAAATATATAATTTACAAGTTTCTGAAGGTTGTTTATCTCATTGTACTTATTGCTCAACTAAAATAGCAAAAGGTATCCTAAAATCATTCCCCAAACAAGATATTATACAAGAAATTGGGAAAAAAGTTAAAGAAGGTTACAAAAGAATTAATTTGACATCCACAGACATGTCTTGCTATGGTTTAGATATTAAAACTAATCTACCTTCTTTGTTAAATGATATTAATAAAATTCCTGGAAACTTTGAAGTTAGAGTAGGTATGGCCAATCCCCAATTCATAAAAACTTACAAAGAAGATTTACTCAAATCTTTTGATTCTAAGAATATTTTAAAATTTCTTCATATCCCAATCCAATCAGGATCCAGTAAAGTTCTAAAAGAAATGAAAAGAGGACATTCAGTAGAAGATTTCAAAGATATAGTTAATTTATTCAGAAAAAAATATCCAAGTATTTCAATTGCAACTGATATCATAGTAGGCTATCCTACTGAAACCCAAGAAGATTTTAAAGAAACACTAGATTTAATAGAAAACATTAAACCTGAAGTACTTAATATCTCTAAGTTTTCATCCAGACCCAATACTCCAGCCTCTAAATTAAAACCAATAGATTCTAAAATAGTTTTAAACAGATCAAAAAAATTAACTGAACTATACAATAAATATAGAAAAAACATCAAAAGATAAACTTTTAAGTTTTTTTATCAATTTTAAGAAATGTTAATAGATCAATTAGGAAAAGAAGGATTAGAACTATTACTAAGTCGGTGTGGGGAAAGTACAGGAAGCAACGGCCCTATAGTTAGTTGTAGAGTTGGTGACTCAATCTATCAAGAACTTTCTTCAATAATAGGTCAAAGAGTAGTTGAATCTGATGAAGAAATAATTGCTCGTCATGAATGGGAATTAAAGCAAACAAGAACATGTACAGACCTTACGGAAAACGTGGAAAAAGTAATTGCAAAAACTATCTCCACCCTTGAATTTTTTAGAAGCGTCGGGGAAATAGATTATAGAGAAGCAATTAAACCTTCAAGACAATTAAAAATACCCACTAATTCATTTGAAAATATTCCATTCCATTTTTTTGATTCACATGCAAACTCATATTGGTTAATTTTGGATTACCTTAGAAGAACAGGTGAAAAAGTTACGATTGTGAGATTTGATCAACACCTTGATCAAGAAGAAGAAGGAGACTCTGTAATTAGGAGTAATTATTTAAGAAAACTCATGGCTAATCCTGAAGTTTCTGATCAAATAGATTTAGTTATTACAACCGATGGAGAATCTCTAGATCCTGCACCATCCATTAATGGCATTACTCACCATACTATGAATATAAGAAGCTTAAGTCAAATTGACACACCTGTTTTATTAGATATTGATTTAGATGGTCACGAAAGAATAACAGCCAGAGGAGGTATTGGAGGTCATTGGTACAGAGGAAAAACAAATCAAGATACGAAAGTAGGTAATCAAAGTTTTATTGTGATACATCCCATGGTTGTAGCATATTCTTTAAGAAATGCCTTGCCAAATGTCAGAGAGATTTATGTTGCTACAGAAAGGCGCTTCAGAACTAGGTTTTTCCATTATAGAATTGAACATGATTTCTTAGAAGCTTTAGCGGCATAGTTTATTCAACAACTTTAATATGTAATTCTTTCAATTGTTTAGTTTCAATTTTACTAGGACTTTCATCCATTGGACATTCAGCCTTTTTATTCTTAGGAAATGCAATTACTTCACGAATATCATTTAATCCTAGCATTAAGGCAACAAATCTATCAAAACCTAGTCCCATACCACCATGTACTGGTCCACCATACTCATAAGCCTTTAATAAAAATCCAAATTTCTCATTAGCTTCTTCCTTACTTAGTCCAATAACTTTCATAACTCTCTCTTGAATATCAGGCCTATTAATACGAATAGAACCTGATCCAATCTCAGTACCATTCAAAACTAAATCAAATAATTGTCCTTGTACCTTAGCAGGATCATCTTCTAAAAATTTTAAATGCTCTTCTTTAGGCATTGAAAAAATATGATGTTCAGCTTCCCAACTATTTTCATCTTCATTATGTGCAAACAATGGAAAATCAACAACCCAACAAAACCTTAACTCATCTTTAATTAATTCTAAATCTTTTCCTAACTTTATTCTTAAGGCACTTAGTACAGAATTAACATTTTTCTCTTTATCAGCAATAAAAAATAAATATCCATTCTTTATTCCAGTTGCCCCAATTAATTTCTCTTGAACCTCTTCATTAAAGAATTTTATAATATTACTTTCTAATTTTCCATTATCTAGCTTCATCCAGGCCATTCCTTTAGCCCCTTCCTTGATACAGAAATCAATATACTTATCAATTTCTTTTCTAGACATCTCTTTCCCAGGATTCAGGCATTTGACAACCCCATTTTTCCCAATTACATCTTTAAAAACTTGAAAGTCAGATTCTTTAACAATTTCAGTAACATTCATTAATTCTAATTCAAATCTCAAATCAGGTTTATCATTCCCATATTTATCCATTGATTCTTTATAATCCAGTACTGAAAATTTACCAACTTTTTTTTCAAAAACTTCCTTTACAATATGGCAATACATTCCTTCAATAAATTCCATTAAATCTTTCTCACTAACAAAACTCATCTCTAAGTCTACCTGAGTATGCTCAGGTTGTCTATCTGCTCTTAAGTCTTCATCTCTTAAACATCTAGCCAACTGAAAATACCTATCAAATCCACTTACCATTAATAATTGCTTATACAACTGTGGACTCTGTGGCAAAGAATAAAATTTCCCAGCATTAACCCTTGATGGCACAACATAATCTCTTGCACCCTCAGGTGTAGGTTTTACAAGTAAAGGAGTTTCTATTTCTAAAAATTCATGTTTTGTTAAGTAATCTCTAAATGATTTAGCAGCCCTAGCTCTTATTGCTAATTTTGCCTGCATTCCTGGTTTCCTTAAATCTAAATACCTATATTTTAATCTAACATCTTCATTTAGTTCAATCCGGTCATCTACCTCAATTGGTGGGACCTCAGATTTACTTATTACATTTAAATTATCAACATAAACTTCAACCTCTCCAGTATCTAACTTATCATTAGTCATACCTTCTTTTCTTCCTTTAACCTCTCCCTTAATTTGTAAACAATCTTCTCTTCTCAAAAAATCTGCACTCTCATGAGCTTCTTTATTGAATTTAGGATCAAAACATAGTTGAGTTAATCCAAATCTATCTCTTAAATCTATGAAAATCAATCCACCGTGATCGCGCCTACTATGCACCCAACCACACAATTTTATCTCTTTATCTAAGTCCTTTTTCCGAAGGTCATTACAGGTATGGGTCCTCATTGATGTTTCAAGCATAGAATTAACTAAATGTATAAATTTTTAAAGGTTTTCAAAAAAAAAGAAAAGATTAAACATCCATGATTCCGTCCTCAGTTACCATGAAAATTGCTTCTCCATCGGGCAAGCTTGGCGCGTCAATCAGCTTAGCCACTCTAGTTCCTTTTTTACCTTTTCTTAAGTAAATTCTAACTTGAGAATTATGCCCAACTATATTTCCACCAATAGCTGCAGTAGGATCTCCAAAAAACATATCTGGTTTAGCCATAACTTGATTAGTTACATAAATAGAAATACCATATTGAGTAGCTAATTTCATCAAAGTATGCATGTGCCTATTTAGTTTCTGTTGTCTATCTGCTAACTGTCCTCTTCCGGAAAAATCAGCCCTAAAATGACTAGTTAATGAGTCCACTATAATTAATCTAACAGGTAAATCAGTATCTACATGTTTCTGAATAATGTCTTCTGCCTTTTCAGATAATAACATTTGATGATCTGAATTAAATGCTCTTGCTGTTACAATATTTTTCAAGATTTCATCAGGATCTAACCCTTTAGCCTTAGCCATCTGTATTATTCTTTCAGGTCTAAATGTACTCTCCCCATCAATGAAGATTGCACGACCATCAGCTCCACCTTGTTCTTTTGGCAATTGTACATTAACAGCTAATTGATGAGCAATCTGACTTTTACTGCTTCCAAATTCCCCGAAGCATTCACTAATACAACCAGTCTCAAAGCCACCACCAATCAATTCATCAAAAGTTTTACATCCTGTACCAATTTTAATAACCTGCTCTCTCTTTTTCATTAGATCTTCTCCAGTTTCAAAACCCATTTCCATTTTGTCTCTAGCAGTATTAATGATCTTTCTAGCAGTAGCCTCAGTTACACCAGCAACATCAACCATTTCCCCAGGACTAACTACAGCAATTGACATGTAACTAGTATATCCTGCTTCTTTTAATTTTTCAGCAGTTGCAGCTCCAACGCCAGGTAATTTAGTAATATCTTCACTCATCTTTATCCCCTCCATCAGTATTTTCAAAATACAAGTAATCTTGAGCTTTCCTCATTAAAACTTCTATTTTTTGTAAATCATTTCTCCTTATATTATTAATAAATTCACTTCTCCAAATCTCTTCTTCTTTCTTCTTAAAAGTCCTGGTTAAAGTCATTGTTTTATAACAAACTTCATTTCCATTAAACTCTTGTTTGTTTTCCCAAACTGCTAACACAAAGTTAGAAGCTCTCCAGTTAACAACTGGTTTATTTTTGACAGAATTGTCTTGTTTTTGCTTTGGCATTTTATTTCATCTCCTTTATTGGTGCCTAAAAAGGCTTAATCCTAATATACTCTAAATCATTTATAAAGATTCATTCAGACTTTGTCCGGTAACCTTTGCCTAGAATATATATTTTCAAGAATATAATAAGAAATTATTTAAACTAATTTAACAAACAACTAGTATGAATACTCTCGTGCATTCCATTATGGGTTTAATCATTGGAACAATTTTATATCTTATTGAATTTTTCCCAAATTTAAATTATGTTTTTCTTTTTATTTTATTTAGTGTTTTAATTGACATAGACCATCTAATATTTTATTTCATTAAATATAAACCTTCAAAAATAAAAAAAGATTGGTTGAAAGATAGAAAAACAATGCATGCAAATTTTTATGTTTTCCACTCTCCTTTATTTAATTTATTTTTATTAGTAATGTCTTTCTTTTACTTTATTTTTCTTTTAATTTTCATTAGTAATTTAATTCATATTTCATTAGATATTTTAGAACATTATCTTTATCATAAAAATTTTAAATTTATTAAAGAATGGTGTTTGTTTTCTCAAATTAAAAAATTATTTTAAAATTTATGCTTCTACCTGTTTTGCGGCAAGCCTCATTAAAAAAAGATTTTTTTGATCAAGAGCGTTATAATTTGAACTAAGAAATTCAAAAAAAGGTTCCATTGCCTCATCTATACTCCTAACATTTACACCCATTTCTCTAGCAGGCGAGATAGCTCTTTCTCTTGATTCAGTAAGTTTCATAAGAGCAATAGCTATTGCTTCCTCTTTGCTAAAATGAAAAATTGTTTCTCCCATGGCTATGAAATATCCATGTAATTGCCTATGGTCTGGCACTGTAAATACTTCATCATCCCTAACATGGAAATTAAAAAATTCAGAATCTCCTTCAATTTCCCAATAGGCATCAAAGGGATTCCATCCATTTTTTTCATCAATAAAATCTTCAGGAGTCACCCCCATATCCCTATAATAAGTTAAATCAACAAAAACACTTTCTAAATCATTAGCCGCTATTAATCCAATTAAACCTATGTGTTCCGGACATTCTAATGCTACATCTATTTTTTCCAAATAATCTTTAGAAACTTCAACATTTTTTCTTATATGTACCCCGCCATCTTTTTGAGATGCAATCCCTCTTGCAGCACTTTCCCAAACTTCTTGAATTTTATCGCCTAATGAATTTAAGCCATGAAATTTAGTAAATGTAGTAGAATTGGAATATGACCCAAAAAAACCAGTACCAATAGTAGCAGAATAAACAACTTCTTCTTCAGGAATAAGCAATTCTCCAGCATAATTATTACTATTCACAGTCCTTGCAAGATAAACTCCTCTCATATATTAGTATAAATAAAAAAACTTAAAAGTTTAACTTATTTCACAAGAAGATATAACTTCTCTAGCCAATCCACTAGGTGCATAAATTCCAATCATTCTTCTAAAGTGTCTACCCCAACCAAATAAATTTTTAAATGATTGTGGACCCATTTTAAGAGAAGAACATACAACTTGACCATTTTCATTATCATCTCTTTCAAATGAGATAGTATCGAAATATCCTGAAATGAGTTCAAATTCCAAATTAATAAAACCATTACAATAACAAAGGTTAGAAAAATCAGAAATTCTTTCAGGTGTCATGTGATTATGTTTTAATTTTTCCCAATCTTCTCCATTTTTAGTAGAAGCATCACAAGCACCATAACTATTTTGAAAATCATAAAGAAGTTGGGCATAGCTCCTACGGATAAGGGGCATTTCTATCCATACATACCCGAAACCATCAAAATTTCCTTGAGTTTCCTCTCCCATTGTGTGATCTCTAACAGCATTATATTCTTCTTGTGTAATTTGCCTCAATCCTAGTCTATTTATTTCAATTGGCCTTGTCTTTTCCATTAAATAAATTTAAAACAAAAAAACTTAAAAGTCTACCGAAATCCACTCAATTATCTATTGAAGAGTTTAACAATGGGTTTATTAAGGAATATTTAACAAATTATTATAATAACAAAAAATTCATAAAATTCCTGATGAAAGATATCATTATTCGCGGAGCACGTGAACATAATCTAAAAAACTTTGATCTAACCTTACCTAGAGATAAATTTATAGTTATTACTGGAATTTCAGGTAGTGGAAAGTCTACACTAGCTTTTGATACATTATATGCTGAAGGTCAAAGAAGATATGTAGAGTCACTATCTGCATATGCTAGACAATTTCTAGGATTAATGAATAAACCCGATGTCGACTCAATAGAAGGATTAAGTCCTGCTATTTCAATTGAACAAAAAACAACTTCTAAAAATCCACGCTCTACTGTAGGAACAGTTACAGAAATTTATGATTATCTAAGATTATTATTTGCAAGAGTGGGTACACCTCATTGTCCAAAGCATGGAATAGAGATTCAGGCCCAGTCACCTCAAGCAGTTGCAATAAAAATTGCAGAAGAGCATAGTGGAGAAATTACAATTCTTGCCCCCATAGTTAGACAAAAAAAAGGAACTTATGAACAATTAATTCTAGATGTAGGTAAAGACGGCTACAGTAGAGTTAGAATTAATGAATCCATTAAAAGAACAGATGAAACTACGAAGCTAGAGCGTTATAAAAAACATGATATTGAAATTATTATTGATAAAATTAATACTAGTGATTCCTCAAGATTAACCGAAACAGTAGAAGAAGCCCTAAAGAAAGGAGAAAAATTATTAATTGTAGTTGATGAAAATAAAAGAGATACTCTTTATTCTTCAAGTATGGCCTGTCCCAAGTGTGGAGATTCATTTGAAGAACTACAGCCAAGGATGTTTTCTTTTAATTCTCCATTTGGAGCTTGCCAAGATTGTAAAGGACTAGGAATTAAAACTGAATTTGATCCCAATCTAATACTTCCTGATAAATCCCAAAGCATTATGGATGGGGCAATTAAGATTTATGGAAAAATGGATTTTAGTTGGAGAATTCAACAAATAGGAGCTATAGCTAAAAAGCATGGTTTTGATTTGTTTACACCAATTGAAAATTTATCAAAATCACAATTTAATGTTTTATTGTATGGAGATTCTGCCCCACTTAAAGGAAAATGGTCAACTGGAGCCAATATGAATTTTGAAAAAGGATGGGAAGGATTAATTCCTCAATCAGATAGACTCTATAATCAAACAGAATCAAATTACAGAAAAAATAACTTTGAAAAATTTATGATAAGTCATAAGTGTTCAACCTGTAACGGAAAAAGATTAAAAAATAAAGTTTTAGCAGTTACAATCAATAATAAAAATATAGATGACATAACGCAATTATCCATAGTAAAAAGTTTAGAATTTTTCAAAGATACTAAATTAAGTGAAAAGCAAATGGAAATTGCTAATTTAATTCTAAAAGAAATTAATACTCGCCTTACCTTTTTGTATGATGTGGGCCTTAGTTATTTAACTCTAGCTCGTTCAGCAGGAAGCTTATCAGGTGGAGAAGCTCAAAGAATTAGACTTGCAACTCAAATAGGAACTAAACTTATGGGTGTACTCTATATCTTAGATGAACCTTCAATAGGATTACATCAACGAGATAATAATAAATTAATTGAAACTTTGCATACTCTAAGAGATATTGGAAATACTTTAGTTGTTGTTGAACATGATGAAGACACTATTCGTCGTGCAGACTATGTAGTGGACATTGGACCTGGAGCCGGAATTCATGGTGGAGAAATTATAGCAAAGGGAACTCCTAAAGAAATAGAAAAAGTAAAACAATCTCTAACTGGTCAATATTTGTCTGGAAAATTAAAAATAGATACACCTAAAGAAAGGAGAAAAGAAAAAGGTTGGATAAATATCAAAGGAGCTCAAGAAAATAATTTAAAAAATATTAATATAAAAATCCCAACAGGAATTCTAGTTTGCATTACAGGAGTATCAGGAAGTGGAAAGTCCACACTAATTGAAGAGATTTTGTACAAAGAGATGATGATAAAACTTAATGGTACCAAAATTACTTCAGGAAAACACAAAAGTTTAGAAATTAATGGTAGTATCGATAAAGTTATTGTAATTGATCAAAGCCCAATAGGAAGAACTCCAAGAAGTAATCCTGCAACCTACATTAAAGCATTTGATGAAATAAGAAAATTATTCTCAATGACTAAAGATGCTCAAAGTAGAGGATTTAATCAAGGAAGGTTTTCTTTTAACGTTCCCGGAGGAAGATGTGAGAAATGTAGAGGGGATGGAACAATAAAAATTGAAATGAATTTTTTGCCTGATGTTTATGTTGAATGTGAAGAGTGTAAAGGAAAAAGATACAATGTAGAAACCTTAAGTGTTTTATACAAAGGTAAATCAATTGCAGATATTCTAGATATGTCTATCGAAGAAGCATTAAAAATATTTGAAAAGGTTCCTACCATTGAGCGAAAATTAAAAACACTAGTTGATGTGGGACTAGACTATATCAAAGTTGGACAAAGTGCAACTACACTCTCAGGTGGAGAAGCCCAAAGAATAAAACTAACTCGTGAACTTGCAAAAAGAGGTACGGGTAAAACTCTTTACTTACTTGATGAACCTACTACAGGTCTACATTTCCACGATACAAAAAAATTACTAGAAGTATTAAATAATTTAGTTTCAAAAGGAAATAGCATGATTGTTATTGAACATAACCTAGACGTTGTGAAAAGTGCAGATCATATTATTGATTTAGGTCCTGAAGGTGGAGAAGAAGGTGGAGAAATTGTTGCTAGTGGTACTCCTGAAGAAATAATTAAAGTTAAACAAAGCTATACGGGGCAATTCCTAAAAAAAATACTGTAATTCATAATGAATCTAAAAGAAAAAATAGCTAATTTACCTCTGTTGCCAGGTTGCTATTTATTTAAAGATGAAAATAATATAATTTACGTTGGAAAAGCAAAATTCTTACGTAAAAGAGTAAAAAGTTATTTTACTAAAAAAGATCATGATCCTAAAACTGCAGCCCTAGTTAAATCTATTATAGATTTAGATTTTGTAGTTACACCTAGTGAAGTTGAAGCACTAATTCTAGAAAATAACTTAATTAAAAAATATTATCCTAAATATAACATTGATCTAAAAGATTCTAGAAGATATGCTTATCTAAAATTTCATAAAGATGACTATCCATGGATTGAAACAGTAAGAAAAAGAGAAGGTGCGGCAGAATATTATGGTCCGTTTGTTTCAGGCTCTTCCAGAAACCATGTAGTAGATGTCTTAAGAAGAAATTTTAAAATCTTAATGAATAAGCCTTCTCTACGAATTAAAAAAATAATAGACAATAAAGATTATCTTCTAAGGGTAGGTCATGCTCGTAAAATTTTACAAGGTAAAGTTGATGGAGTTATTCAAGAATTAAAAAAAGAAATGGAGAAAAGTTCAGAGAGGAAATTGTATGAGCATGCAATCACAAGAAGAAGCCAAATTGAAGCATTAAAAACTTTAAAAGAACGCCAAGTAATGGAATTAAAACGTGAAATTGATGCTCACATCATTAATTATGTTATAGAAGATGGCATAATGTATCTTTTAGTATTTAATATTAGAAAAGGAATTCTAGAAGGTAAGCAAAAATTTAGTTTTCCGTTTAGAGTTGGAATCCTAGAAGAATTTATCACTCAATTCTATACTACAACTAAAATTCCTCAAGAAATAATTGTTCCCCAAAAACTGGATGAGGTTATTCTAACTTACTTAGAAAAATTAAGAGGAAGTAAGGTTAAGGTAATAGTTCCAACACGTGGAGAGAAAAAGAAATTACTAGATTTAGTTATGAAAAACATACAGGCTACATTCTTCTCAGGTCTAGAAAGCATAGTTGATTTAAAATTAGGATTAAATCTAAAAAAATTACCTAAACATATTGAATGTTTTGATATTTCTCATCTAAGTGGTACTGATACTGTTGCCTCAATGGTAACTTTTCTAAATGGGCGCGAAGATAAATCAAAATATAGAAAATTCAAACTTAGAAGTGTTGTAGGTCCTGATGATTTCTTGTCAATGGAAGAAGTTATTCAAAGAAGATATGCAGGCTCCCTTTCAAAAATTATGAAATTACCTGATTTAATAATAATTGATGGGGGTAAAGGTCAACTTTCCTCAACAACTAAAATATTAAATAAATTAAAAATTGATATTGAAGTAGTTTCATTAGCTAAAAGACTTGAAGAAGTATTTATTCCTAATGTAGATAACTCAATAATTCTACATAAAAAAAGTAAAGCATTATTACTTGTTCGTGCAATTAGAGATGAAGCTCATAGATTTGCAATTAACTACCAAAGATCATTAAGAAGTAAAAATCTAAAAAATGGAAAATAAATTCAAACTAGTTTCAAAGTTCAAACCTAAAGGAGATCAACCCAGTGCCATTGATACTCTTGTTAAAGGTATTAACAAACATAAAAAGTTTCAAACTCTTCTAGGTGTCACAGGTAGTGGGAAAACTTTTACAATAGCTAACGTCATAGCAAAAACAGGTAAAAAAACTTTAGTTCTTGCACATAATAAAACTCTAGCTGCTCAACTTCACAATGAACTCCAAGAATTGTTCCCTCACAATAGAGTTGAATATTTTGTTTCATTTTATGATTATTATCAACCAGAGTCATACCTTCCTCAAAAAGATCAATATATTGAAAAGGATTCCTCAATTAACACAATGATTGAGCGCCTTAGATTAAGTGCTACAACCTCACTAGTTTCTAGAGATGATGTAATAATTGTAGCCTCAGTAAGTTGTATTTATGGCCTAGGGGATCCTACAAATTATACTGGAGCAAGTCATGATTTTGAAAAAGGAGAAAAAATCAAAAGAAATGAATTAATCTCCATCCTACTTTCAATGCAATATGAAAGAAACGATATTGAATTAGTACCCTCAAAATTTAGAGTTAAAGGTAGCACCATTGATATTATTCCAGGTAGTATTCAAAACATCATTAGAATTGAAATGTTAGGTGATGAAATTGATAGAATTATTGAAATTGATAAAAATAATATGAGTATTATTTGTAGTTATGAACATTACATGGTTTTTCCTGCACGTCACTTTATCACTCCTGAGGATAGCATGCCTAAAGCCATAGCATTGATTAAAGAAGAATTAAAACAAAGACTCCCTCAACTAAAAGATATAGAAGCTCATAGATTAAAACAAAGAACTAATTATGATCTTGAAATGATGGAAGAGTTTGGCTACTGTAAAGGTATTGAAAATTATTCTAGACATCTAGAAGGTAGAAAAGAAGGAGAAAAACCTTTTTGCTTACTTGATTGGTTTGGAAATGACTTTTTATTAATTATTGATGAAAGCCATCAAACCTTGCCCCAAGTTAAAGGAATGTATGAAGGAGATAAGTCTAGAAAAGTAAATCTAATTGATTATGGTTTTAGACTTCCTAGTGCACTAGACAATAGACCTCTAAAATTTGATGAATTTGAAGATTATTATACTAAAACAAGTACAATCTTTGTTTCTGCTACTCCCTCTCAATATGAAAAAGATAAATCTGACAAAGTTGTAGAAATGGTTATTCGCCCAACTGGATTATTAGACCCTAAAGTAGAAATTAGAAAAATTGATGGTCAAATGATTGACTTAGAAAAAGAAATTAAAAAAGTCATAAAAAGAAAAGAAAGAGTATTAATCACAGCCCTAACTAAAAAATTAGCTGAAGAAGTTTCAGATTATCTAGCCTCACAAGGTTTCAAAGCAAGATATTTACATTCTGAAATAAAAACTTTAGAACGAGGGGAAATAATTAGAGAACTCCGGACAGGAAAATTTGATGTCCTAGTAGGTATAAATTTACTTAGAGAAGGTCTAGATCTACCTGAAGTTAGCCTAATAGCAATTCTAGATGCAGACAAAGAAGGTTTCCTGCGTGATCATAGAAGTTTAATTCAAATTATGGGAAGAGCTGCAAGAAATGCAAATTCAAATGTAATTATGTATGCTAATAACCTAACTGACTCAATGATTACTGCTTTGGACGAAACAGACAGAAGAAGAACACTTCAAGAAAAGTATAATAAAAAAAATAAAATTACCCCTAAAACTATTATTAGAAAAATTGAAGAACAAAAGTTTATAGTTAAAGATACAAAACATATACCTAATGCAGAAAAGAAAAAGCTCTTACCTCAACTAGAAAAAGAAATGAGGGAAGCTGCAGATACTCTAGATTTTGAATATGCTATTTCATTAAGGGATAGAATTGATAACCTAAAAAAAGACTTAAAAGTTTAACTTCCAAGAACTCTCTCAGCTATATCTCCTGGTGCATACAATCCAACTACTGATTTACTCATCGGGCGCCAACCAGGCATACTCAATCTCCGACCATCTATCCTAATATGGGTGCTTGCAACATCACCATCTAATTCTGGAACTTGCTCAAAGCGAAGGTTACAGTAAGGTCCAACATCATCTTTAAAATTAAGACAAACAAAATTACTTTTTGAAACACTCTCTAAAAAAGAACGCGAATCACCCTTGGGCCCCCAATCATAAAAAAGATTCTCCCATTCACCATTTGATTGTGTACCGGCCCTAAGAGCATCAGGACTATTAGCAAAAGATTCTAAAAGATGCTCATAATCTCTACATTGTAATGGATCTTCAATCCAAGCAAAAGCCATGTTCTTATTACGCTTGACCCCATAACTGCCAATTGTTAATTTCTTAATAGCGCGATACTCTGCTGATACAATCCTTCTTAGTCCAATTAAGTTTGGAATTACCATATCATGTGTTGGTTCTGATGACATATTAATATATAAATAAAAAAACTTAAAAGTTTATTGAATTCTAAAAAATATATATTCTGTATTAAATAGGTACGTTTAAATATTTTTCTACATTATCTACTTTACAATGTTAAAGAATACTATGAGATCATTAAGAGTTGGATTAGCAGCTATCGTATTAGCAACTACTGGATGTGCTGCAACACTTCCAATTACAGATTCTGATGAGTGGGACCGTTTTAGAACTAAATTTAGAGTAGGTCTAGATGGTGGTATAAATGATATTGGATTAAGTGAAAAAAATAGAACTGTAAATGTACACCAACGTGATAGGGGACATCTCGGTCAACATTCATCTAAAAAAGTTGTATTAAATGAAATATTTACAAATGTAGCTCACGTGGGTATTGAACAAGGATTAAGATATGGGCCTGCAATATTTAAAATTGGAACAGATATGGGATGTGATTTAACTACATTAGGGGAAATAGATGGCCCCTATAACAGAAAATTACAAGATCTTCCATCAGGTTATGAATCTTATGGTGGCATGGTCTTAGGTCCAACATTTAATATTTCTCCATTTGTAGGTGTGGACTTTGAATTCAGAGATTGGACAATGGGAATTGAAGCAGGTATCCCTTATACAGGCTTTAAACATGATCTGGGACATTACAGGTGGGACAGTAATGAATTTATCGCACAAGATTCTGATTGGAGTTTTGGAAGAAGTGTTAGTATAAAAGCAGGAATTGGTAATAAATGGGATGGAATGTTTAGTATTGGATATAGATATGAAAGTCACCCAGTAAGTTTATCTGGTGAAGATATAACTGCGAAAACACATAGAATCTTTATTGTCTTTGATAATTTAAGAAAATAATAATTTTTAATTAAAAAGTATTTTTAGGTGCTGATGATTTTATTTTAAGATGAAAAATTTCTCTTAAATAGTATTTAGAATATCTTTATCTATAATTTTGAATAGGATTAGTCTTTTTAACATTTTCTTTGAATAATTTTCTGCATCTTTCAAATCTTTTTTATTTAAGTAAGCTTCATGCATTTGTTTATTTCTAATTCTTGTTAAATAATCAATAGACCAGACAAACACAGTAAAAACTATGATAGGTTCATAATAAACTATTCTTTCTCTTATTGTTTTATCATTTCTATGTTTTAAGTATTCATTAAGAAATATTTCTTTTTGTTTTTTAGTAAAAGGTTCCTTAAAATCAACAAATATCTTTGCTATATCCTCCGCAGGGTCTCTTAATGCAGTGTCCTCAAAATCAATTAATCTTAATCCAGATTTAGTTTTAATTACATTCTGTTCACAAATATCTCCATGTGAAATAACATACTTTACTTTGAAAGATTTTTTCTTAAATTTTACCTTAGAAATTAAATTTAATATCTTTTTATCTTTAATATTCTTTAACCATAACTTCATTTCTTTACTATTAGAAACATTTTCTCTTGGAATTTTTATTGGTTTTAAAGAATGTATTTTTGCAGTTAACTTAGCTAAATCCTTTAGAAATTTTTTAGTTATTATTCTGTTAGTAAACACCTTACCTTTAAAATATTCTAAAATCATAAAATTCTTTTCTGAATAAATTGGTTTAGGGCTTATGTTTGATTTTTCTAAAGCCTTTAATGTTAAAAATTCTCTTTTTGACTTTTCAGGCCTTAATGTATTTGCATTTAATCTAAAAACATATTTATTATTTACTAAATAATTTATATTACTTACACCTTTTCCTAACTTAGAAATTGATTTTACTCTAATCTTTAATTTATCTTCAAAAATTATTTTTATCTCTTTTTTCATAAATCTTATTAATATTTTAAGTATTTATTATTATTGTGAAAAAACTAAAATTTACTCCACCAGATCATGTTTTAGTATACATTGGTTTACAAATACTCCTGCATTATGTTTTCCCAATTAAACAAATTATATCTTCATCTCTTACATATCTTGGAATTATCTTAATAATCTTTGGACTTTACTTAAATTGGGTTCATGTTTATCGAGCCTTCAAAAAAGCTAAAACTCATTTTGATGTTTACAAAAAACCAAATAATTTAGTAACTACTGGATTTTTTAAAATTAGTAGAAATCCAACATACTTGGGTATGGCTTTAACCATATTAGGTGTAGCAATTTTACTTGGTTCCTTGATAACATTCATATTTCCAATTATCTTTGTTATACTTACAACTTATTTTGCTATATTAATTGAAGAAGAAAACTTAGAAGAAAAATTTGGCAAAGAATATATTAATTATAAGAAAAAAGTTAGAAGATGGATTTAAATAAATATAATCCTAAAAAAACTATTTGAAAGGTAAACCTGATCCTTCTTCATTTAATCTTCTAAGTATTTCATCAGTTAATTCATTACTGCCTATCCAATCAATTTCAATTACAAACCCAATAATTTCTCCTTGATCCTCTAATTTTATTATTAATGTGCCCTCTATATTTGCTCGGGTAGTATTATTAAATAAGTCTGGAAATCTCTCTCTCAACATGGCTAATAATGTTTCGTTGTATGTTGTAGCTCTCTTCTTTTTTTGATCTCTTGCCCACTCTTGTGCCCATCTACCCATGTTATGAACACCAATAAAATAAATCTTATTAGATTCATCAACATAAATACCGTGCTTGGACATATCAATACTATTAATCCTAGATGATTCTATTTCACTCCATAATGAATTTAGTTGAGCTTTAAGTTCATCATTACCAAGACGATGTGCTAATGTTTTATAGACTTTAATATGAGCTTGAGCTTGTAAATAATTTCTATTTTCTATATCTTCCCTTACATGTATTTCAATACTTTGCATTAATCCAAAAAATTCTGAAGCTACTTCTTCTTGAGTTACTTCACCATTACCAAACCTTTGCATTAGTGCATTTACTTGAACCTGAACATCGGCTGTACTTCCAAAAGATTGGATTGAAGTTATCAAAACAGTAAAAAGAGTTAACATTGTCTTTCTTGATTTAGATTTCAAAGAACTTAAGATACTTCTTTTAGGTGCTTTTAATCTTTTAGCGCTTTTAGCTAAACCTTTCTGTTCACCTCTAAATATCTCAAATAAACCCATATTTTTTTTAGTTACTTGAAGTATATAAAATTATTCTTATTAAATATAATCCTAAAAAAACTATTTGAAAGGTAAACCTGATCCTTCTTCATTTAATCTTCTAAGTATTTCATCAGTTAATTCATTACTGCCTATCCAATCAATTTCAATTACAAACCCAATAATTTCTCCTTGATCCTCTAATTTTATTATTAATGTGCCCTCTATATTTGCTCGGGTAGTATTATTAAATAAGTCTGGAAATCTCTCTCTCAACATGGCTAATAATGTTTCGTTGTATGTTGTAGCTCTCTTCTTTTTTTGATCTCTTGCCCACTCTTGTGCCCATCTACCCATGTTATGAACACCAATAAAATAAATCTTATTAGATTCATCAACATAAATACCGTGCTTGGACATATCAATACTATTAATCCTAGATGATTCTATTTCACTCCATAATGAATTTAGTTGAGCTTTAAGTTCATCATTACCAAGACGATGTGCTAATGTTTTATAGACTTTAATATGAGCTTGAGCTTGTAAATAATTTCTATTTTCTATATCTTCCCTTACATGTATTTCAATACTTTGCATTAATCCAAAAAATTCTGAAGCTACTTCTTCTTGAGTTACTTCACCATTACCAAACCTTTGCATTAGTGCATTTACTTGAACCTGAACATCGGCTGTACTTCCAAAAGATTGGATTGAAGTTATCAAAACAGTAAAAAGAGTTAACATTGTCTTTCTTGATTTAGATTTCAAAGAACTTAAGATACTTCTTTTAGGTGCTTTTAATCTTTTAGCGCTTTTAGCTAAACCTTTCTGTTCACCTCTAAATATCTCAAATAAACCCATATTTTTTTTAGTTACTTGAAGTATATAAAATTATTCTTATTAAATATAATCCTAAAAATATTATTAACAAAATAAAGAAAATTACCTCTAAAATTCCTCCAGTTTTAATAAAACCCTTAACTTTGAATGTTAAAGGATAAAAAAAGTTAATTCCTTGTTTTGTTAAAGAATCTAGTATTAAATGTGATAATACTCCAATCAATACTGCTATCCAGTATTTACTTACTAAAGATATTAAGAAAACTACTACTATCCACAAAAGTAAACTATGAAATAATCCTCTATGTCTAAATAAAAAATTAATAGGATAAGACAGCATCCATAATTTCTTTCCAGCTTTACTCCTTGTTGAATCTATATCAACAATAAAACTACTTACTAAAACTATAATTGTAAATAAAATTGGGTTTAAATTAAAATATTCATATGTAAATAAAGCTACGATAAATGAGAAAAGCATATGTGTTTTGAATAACATCTAAAGAAAGAAAGTTAGAGATTTTTTAAGAATTACTGAAAGAAAAGTATTTTTAGATGCTGATGACTTTATTTTAAGACGAAAGGATTCTCTTAAAGATAAATTATTTTTAAATGTGACATTAATTTAATAAACTTATTTCAATTTCCTTAACCCATGGATGATGAATTTGAAGAAAAAATAGAATCCTACATCATGAATGGCATGGATATAATGAAAAAATTTCGAGGAGAAATTATTGAAAAATCTCTTCAAGTTGAATATATACTAGATGACATAATATCAAATTATTTTTCAAAAGAGACAAAAAAGAAAAACATTTTATTTAGAGAAAAAATACTTTCGAGAAAAACAATGGGTCCAAAAGCAGATATATTTTTATCCCTAAAATTACACAAAAACAAGAGATTTGAGAAAAAGTTTGAAAAATTACCTAATAAATTAAAAAATTTTATTACAGCTAGAAATAAATTTGCACATAATCTCAGAGAAAGTTATCATCATGAATTTAAGGGTAATTGGAATGGTAAAGAATGTATCATAAAATTAGATGACGAATTTCTTAAAAAAATTGATGACGAATTTCAATATTTAATAAAATCATTAAGATATATTCAATTAGAATCTGGGCTTCTATTAAACTGGGAAAAATATGAATCAATACAAGGGCTAGATGATAACAAAGAAACTAAACCCAATTAAACTTAACAAGATTTTAAAAAAATGCTAAAAATATTATATAGAAATCATATATTAATTAATCAAAACTAAAAGTAGGTGGTAAGAACTTCCTAAGTTTGATCGGCATAATATCATCCAAGTTTTCTATATCTTTATCCGTCAATTCTATTAAATTTTTATTATGAGCCATATAAAATTTCTTCTTTAATTCCTTTCTTTTAAGATATTTTGTTTCATCTAGTCCCCAAAATTCAATCCATACTTTTTGTCCAATAGGAATAAAAAAATCACAATAAACTTCTTCATCAATAGGGACTCTTCTTTCATATGCATGAACTATTCCCTTATGATATAACCAATTATCAATTATTTGTTCAGCTTTAGAACGTACCAAATGACCATCTTCAGTTCTAAATGTAGCCGGAAATTTTGAACGAAAATTATTTTCTTCAACATCTAATTCAGTTTTTTTATTTCCAGTAGTTTTCTTTTTAGAATCATTATTTTTTAGCCAACATTCATAACATAATGGTTTATCTCCTTTTTTCCATAAACCACATCCCTCACATTTAGTGATTTTACCTTCTTCTTTTAATTTGTTACAATCTTTACAAATTGGAAAGAAACCAGATTTTGCTCCACAAATTTGACATGTCATATTTAGTGAAGAACCTATAAATGATATAAAGTTTTCGAATAAATATGTTTCAAACAAAACCCCATTTATTTATCTTTAAAATAGGATTTAATTATAAATTCAATCAAGGGATACATTGCCACAATAGCAAAAATTAGGAAGATATATTTTATCCAGTCATTAGTTTCATTAATTAAACCAATATCTTTAATAAAAGTATAGATTCCAATTAAAGCCAAGATTGCTCCAGTAAATGCTATAATTCTATTAAACTCTTCCTGATTCTTTTCTTTTTTTCTCTCTCTCAAGAAATCTATACCTTTATCACTTAGTTCAAACATAAACACATTCTTATAAGGTATTTTAAAAATTAAATCTTTTTTTTCTAAATATTTACTAAGATGATTAAAATTTGATTTTTTCTTAAAATTTTTTTTGATAAAACTATTTGTCCCCCCTACTTCTTCAGCATAATAAAGCAATTCTAAAAATTTAATAACATTTCTCTCAAAATTATTATCCATTTCAAACACTCACCTCATTCACCTTTCGAGTTCCCATAGTCTAGATATTTTTCACTCATTTTTATTAAAATAATAAAACATCAAACATTAAAAATTTATCCATATACTTTTTTAAACACCGAAAATATACGGCTATATATGTGGATAACAAAATTACAATTACAACATAATGATTGTCCTATAGTCTCAAGATGTAAGAAATATAATCTACTAGTCTTCTCCTACCCAAGTACTTGGTATAAAAAAAATAACAATAAACTTGCAACCACAACTTGCTACTTCCAATCAGAAAATAAAAATAAAAAAGAATTATTCATTAAAGATCTAAAAGCAGATAAAAGAATTACAAACTTAGAAGTTTCTAAAGATATATTCACTTATGAAATAAATCTAAAAAAACAAGGAGAACATGTAATGCTATATCATACAAAAGAAATATTCTTCATTAAACCAACTATAAATCATTTTGATGGTTATGAATATTGGGAAGTAGCATCATGGACTAAAGAAACTCTTCAAAGTTTCATTAAAGAATTAAAAAATCATATGAATATATGCAATATTCAAAAAATAGAAAAGTCCCCTCTAACTGATATTTACTTTCCCAATATTATGCCTAAAATCTCTATTAAACAAAAACAAGCCCTAGGACTAGCTTATCTACATGGTTATTATTCTTATCCTCGAAAAGTCACTTTAGAAAAATTAGCAAAACTAGCAAAAATAGGAACCTCAACTTTTCAAGAACATCTAAGAAAAGCAGAAATTAAACTCCTACCAGTAATAATTGAACAACAAATAAAATCCGAACATATTCGGTAAAATAATTAAACAAAGTATTAGTTATTAACAAGTAGTAAAGTTTATAAATTACAATTTCTAAAATAATATATGAGATTTAAAAGACCCTTGACAATTGTAAGTAGCTTGATATTATCTGGATTAGGTGGTTCTTCTAGTGATACAATCTTGCCAAGAACTAATACTCAACAAACAACAGAGTTACAAACAACAGAACTACCTACACTAGAGCTACCTATAACAGAAATACAAACAAAAAAATTATTAGCTACTCAAGCAGGAGTTGCTTTTACAAATATAAATAAGTATAGTCTAATTAAAGCACCCTATCATCTTGGTCAACCAGATGCAAATATTTTTGAAGAAGGAGAAGGAAATCCTAATTTTTTCACTAAAGGAATTACATCTTGCGCAGGTATAGAATTAAGAACACCTTTATCCTACTCTTTAATTCATGGTATGGGGTTAAGTAACGTTGAAACACTACTTTCTGCTGTAGTAAACCAGCACCATCAACATAGTGTCCCTTTAGAGAATATAAAAATAAAAATAAAAACAGACTGTCAAAGAGAGGAATACCAAAGAGAAGTTCAAGATTATTTAGATTCTAATAATTTAACAGCTGAAATAGAGCAAGTTGGCTACGGAAGATTACCAAATAAATTAAGATCATATGATTATTCTGTATTTGCAAATAAAAGCAGAAATTAAACTCCTACCAGTAATAATTGAGCAACAAATGAAAAATTAAAACTCTCTAAATCGTACATTAGTCTTATGACCAAAAGTATGGAGCATTAACTCTTTATGGTATCCAAAATGAGATCTAAGAAGTTTAAACTTATTTTCTAATTTATCTTCTAAAAATATTATTGATTCCATAGATTTCTTTGAATTTGCAATATTATTCGAAAGATGAACAAAAGGCATTAAAACAATATTCTGTGATTTCGTATCCTCTGCAAATTTACTAATTTCCTTTACTATATTTTCTAAAGTTGCTCTATCATCCTGAGTTTCAACAGTAATCATTGAAACAATACATTTTTCCATATGTTCATTCTCAGATCTTTGTTTCTCAGGTTCTATATCTTTAGGTTTATCTGAAACATCAGTAATTTCAACATTAAAATTTTTACAGTGCCACATTAAAAGTTTCATCTAAATATAGACAAAGTATAAAATTATTAAAGATTTCTAAAAAACTAAATTTATTAAATAACAAAAAACTTTAAATTATTTAGTTATATACCTAAGTTATGAGCAAAAACTTTTTTGAAAGTAAAACATATGTAAACAAAGAATTCAAAGGATTAATACCTAGTTATTATCCTAAAAAATATAAACAATACATCAATGAAGAAACAAATTTATTAGTATCTAAATTAAAAAAGGCTAATAGAATTTTAGAAGCCGGTGTTGGAGTAGGAAGATTAATTCCTAAATTTGCACCTCTTGTTAATGAATTTGTAGGAGTAGATAATTCTAATTTTATGATTACAAAATCACAAGAAGTAGCAAAAGATTTTTCTAATGTTAAAATAATCAAAGAAGATATTAAAAATTTAAGTAACATCTTTTCTAACCATTATTTTGATTATAGCCTTTGTATTTGGAATACCCTAGGTAATGTTAATAATCCCATTACAATACTAAAAGAATTAAGTAAAATAACTGCTAAAAATATATTCATTACTGTTTTTTTTAAAGAAACAATAAAAGATCGACTTGAATTTTACAAAGCAGTTGATGTAAATGTAATAAAAATTAATAAATCAGATGAAACTTTTTTCCTTGATGGTTATGTTTCAAAAACATTTAATGTTCAAGACATAGAAAACCTTGCAAAAAAATCAGGTTTAATAGTTAAAGAAACTAAAATATTAGGTGAAGTTATTCTTTTTGCTGAACTAACAAAAATAAAACTATCATCTTAACAAGATTGCCATATCTCTTTTAACTAATTCAGAAAGACTTCTTAATTCAGAAACGTCTTGAACTTTCCTTACTTTTAAAATTTCTTCAGATTCTTCAAAGATTCGATAAGCTTCCTCAACAATAACACTACCCGGATTACACCATGATTCAGTTATCCAATAAGGAATAACTTCTTTACCAACATGCAACCCATGCCAACCACCACACATCTGATAACCCCTACTATCAACTTCTTCTACTTGAATTGTTCTATGTTTATTTCCAGTAATCCTGTTTACATGAAAAATTTGTAATTCCCCATAATCTTCAAAACAAGATCTATTTTCTTTAGAAATAAATCCTATGTGCGCAGGAGTAACTATCCCAGCTTCTAAATCCTTAAACAATTCTCTTCTTTCATAAACATCCATTTTAATCCTCCGTATTCACCACTTATCAAAAGTAATAACTATGTATATATAAGACTTTATTTAAAAAATTACGATTATTACATAATTTTATAAAGATAAGTGCAATAAAATAAATATGAATCTAAAACAAAAGAAAATATTAAAATTATTATCAATTAATTGTAGATTCACAAACAAAGATATAGCTAAATCCATAAAAACTTCGCAAGATTCTGTTGCATATCAAATTAACAAGCTAATCAATAAAGATAAACTAGCAAAATTCAACATACAATCATTCCATCCAATCTTAGGATATTCAAGTTATCATATCTGGCTAAGATTAAACGATTACAACATTGAAAAACTAAAACAAATAAAACAAATTCATTCAATCAATACAAGTCAAGGTCGTTTTGATCTACAATTACTAGTTTTTGCTAAAAGTCAAAGAGATTTCTTAAAAACATTAAAAGAAATTAAAAATACAATTTCAATTCAAGAAATTAAGTATTCAAAATTAACTAATATTAGAAAAAGTTTCAGTAACGTCATCCCCCCATTAGATGTACCCTTAAAAATTCCAACAAATAATAGAAAATTTGAGTATTCTCTTAATACATCACAATATCCCTTAGGAGATTTCTCTAAAAGAATAAAATTAGACACTACAGATAAAAAAATAATAAAACAATTAATTAAAACACCACGTGCGTCATTTCAAGAACTATCTACTTTAACAAAAATAAATCATGAAACAGTTAGATATAGATTAAAAAAATACGTAAAAGAAAAAATCATAACAAATTTTGGTTTAATTCATAATTTTAAAAAGTATGATCTATTTGTCAATTATTTTTTAATAAATTTAAATGAAAAGAAACTAAATGAAAAAGAATTCATTAATTATCTAAATTCAAAAACAAATATTTTTTACTGCCCAATTTTAGAAGGAGATTACAACTGCATTGTTTATGTGACCTCAGAAAATCCCAAAGAATTGGGACAAATTAATAATGAAATAAGAAAAGCTCTAGGCAACTCAATAAAAGAACTTGATTTATTATTCATGGGAGAATTTCTAAAATATGAACAGTTTCCTTTTGAAGCATTGAAGAACTAATCACAATCAAAACTCACGTGATTAACACCCATTAAAGCTAAAACATTTCAGGTAAATAAGTAAACTTGTATTCTTGGGTGTATTGCATAAATTCATAATCTTTAATTAGATCTCCAAATTTTAATCTTAAATCTTTAATAAATCCATAAAACTCTTCATTATCTTTTACTTGGAATTCTGTTTCTAAATCTGCACCACTAATCAATTCAGTCATATGCACAGTATTTGGATGTAAATGAATATAACTCATAATACTACTTTTCTTTTTATAATCCATATTTTGCAAAGAAAAATGAAGTTTAAAATAAATATAACCCAATTTATTTACATTAAGAAATGGTTTAAATCCAATTATTATTCCATTTTCTATTAATTTTTTTAATCTATATCTCACTATCATTTCTGTTGCAGAAATTTCTCTAGCTATATCAATAGTTTTCATTCTAGCATTTTTCAATATTGTTTTTAATATTTTATAATCAATTTTGTCTATGTTCACTATTTCATATTCCTTGTTAGAATTAAAACCCATAACTATTGGTTTAGTTGTTTTTATCTTCTTACCAACTAAATAATCTCGATGATAACTCCATTCTCTTGTTACTATAGCTACATCATATCTTACAACAAATGAACTGTACTTTAGTAAAAACTCATTAATTAGATCTCTAAACTCATAAATATTTTTAACAAATATACCTGTGTTCAAGTCCCAAACACCTTCAACCTTAGAAATCCAACTTGCTCTTTTCTTAAGATAATTAATAATTTCTTTTTCTTTTTCCAGTGTTAAATTTTGAAATTTGAAAAACGTCCTATACCAATCATACCCTAATTTCATAGAATTAAGAAGCGTCATAAAATAATTGATATATCCATTTTCAATTAATCGATTAATCTTATATCTAACTGAATCTCTTGATAATCTAACTTTCTTAGCTATTTCTGAATCTGATTGCCTTGCATTTAGATCTAATTCATAAAGTATTTTTTTATCCTTTAAATCCAATTTATCCATTCAACATAAATAATAATTTTACTTAAAAATTTATTGTTTTTGTGTAAAATAAATTAAAAACTTTAATTAATATAATATACCATAAAATATTAAAATGATAGATCCACTATATAACTTTACACATGTAAATGCAGAAGTAACAAAGGCTTGTAATCTAAGCTGTAACTATTGTTTCAATAATTCAGGACAACCACTGCAAACAGAATTAAGCATTGATCAATGGAAACAAATAATAAATATTGCAAAAGAATATGGAGCAGAAAGTGCACTATTTACTGGTGGAGAGGTTATGACAAGAAAAGATTCTCCAGAAATAGTTTTACATGCACTGGAACAAAATCTAAAAACTAGTATATTGAGTAACGGGTTAAGACTAAATAAACAACATAAAGCTATGATTCAAGGATTAGAAAGAGTACAAATAAGTCTTGATAGTGCTAGTTCATACTCACATGATACAAATCGTGGAAATGGTTCTTGGAGAGTTGCTCGAAAAGCAATTGATTATGTTAGAGAACTTGGTGTACCTGTAGAAATAAGTACAACAGTCTCATATGAAAATCTAAATGAACTAGAGGGAATAGCTGGAATTGCTTATTTAACTGAATCAAAAGTATTAATTAGACCTATGCAATCCCTGGGAAGAGCAGTTTTAGAAATAGAAAGACCTGGTTTAAAAGATGTAATAGAAGAAATAAAACAAAAATTAGAAGATAGATTAGGAAACATATTTGTTGAAGACTATGCACATTATGTTCCAATGTTAGGACAAAATCATGATAAAAAAATGATACCTCAAGGATTTATAACCATTCTTCCAGATGGAAACATAAGAGGAACAAAACAAAATATCTTAGAATTAAAACAAGCTGCTTAATTATTTATTTCTTGAAGTTAGAAATGTTATCAATAGTCCTAGTCCCAGTCCAATTAGTGTAAATGCTGGAATTGCCAAGGGCCATTTATCTAAAAATAGAAAACCAAATCCTATACCCATAAGTAAAAATGCAGGAACAGGCCATTTACTAACATCATCTTTTTTTGCCATGCTCAATAAAGAAGATTCAACTATAAAAATATTTCTAAAACAGTTTACCCAAGAACGGCATAAATTACACCAGAAATTCTTTCTATATTAGAATTATTTTCAAGATTTTTTATATCCTCAACATTAATCATTATCTGTACAATTCCAAGATCAGAAGCAGTAGTCTCGATATTAGCATTATAATCTTTTAGTTTATTTGCCTCTTCTTCACTAAAATCCTTTAGATGAACATAAAGCCTTGCCTCATTATTATTAATTTGTAATAACTTATTATCCTCTATATCATTATCACATAATGCTTTAAGCAATTGACCATCTATCTTGTAGTTACCTACACTTTTACTATCTTCTAGATATGATGGACAAGCAGGATGAAGATATTCTGTATTTGTTTCTTGATTAGTGATATTAGAATCTTTAAGAGGTGATATTTTTTCCACACAACCACTTACAAAAACCAGTATTAACAAAAGTAATATTATTTTTTTCATAAATTATTATTTTTTTTAAACTATTTAAATTTAAACCATAACATTAGTAGTGAAGAAAATATTAACAAAAGAAAATTTAGAAAAGATTTCTATATTAAAGAAAGCAATTAAAAATTATATAACAACAAATTAAGAAATAATATTCCCAATTTCATAGCCACAATTATTACAAGTTGGTTTTGATTCTGAAGTAATCATATATACCTCACATCTTGGACATCTTACAATAATTCCTTGTTGAAATAGTTTTTCTGGCTCACCCAATAAATCTGGATTTTCTTTAATGAATGTCTCTTGTTTCTTATATTCTAAAGAATCATTATCTTGATATTTTTTTACCAATCTCAGTATTAAATTCCATTGTTTTATGAACTCCTCCTTAACACTCTCTTGACTTCTCTCAGTTAGAAGTTCAACAGAAAAACCCAAATAATAATTAATTATCCTAATTCCAAAAAGATCATGATAAAACCTTAACAATTTACCCCTATATTTTCCACCCACCAAAACTGTTTGTATAATTCCTGCTTCCATTACAATTTTCAACATTGCATTATGAAATAATTGGATATTATGTTTAGTTTTACTCTCCCAATCATATACTATCGTAAGATATCCTTTTTCAAAACGTGAAGGAAAGTGACCTGAACAAGAATAATGAGTTTGTTTTACAAAACTTAACCTATTTATCTCATTAATCAATTCCCTAATATAAGGATCAATTGTATCTAAAATTTCTTTTTGGAGTCCCTCCCCAGAATTAGTAAGTTCACCTAATTGATGATTTTCAAGAGCAATTATTCTATCAAGTATGCCAATAGCTTCCCTAACTTTAAAATTAGATAAAACTTCAAAAGCCTTTTTTGTATATTCATAAATAGATAAACATTCTTGATAAAAATCTTCAGAATCAGATTCTTCCTTGATTAAAACTAATTCTTGTTCTTCAATAGACTTAATTGTTTTAAAAATACGTTTTGCAGAAGAATATTTTCCATCTTCCACTTGTTTCTTTGCATTTTTTGAAAGATAAATCAACTGACTTATCAAATTAAGTATCCTAGCCATAATATAATAACTAAAGAACGATATATAAAATTGTTTATTGAAAAGCAGAAATAAAATTATTACAAGTAATAATTGAACAACAAATTAAGAATTAAGTTTATCAACCATATTTCCACAAACGCCTTCCAAAGTAGAAGAAATATGAAGTTCAGGATAATCTTGCATAATCCTTCTTCTCAAGTATCTATCGCCTGTCAATCCATCTTCAATACCTATAGACATAACAAAAGATTTATTTTGACTATATTTAGTTAACCACTCCCCTAATTCAAATCTTGTTGTTTGTGCAAAAGCCCTACCACAATCATGTTCTTTCTCATTAGCTAACCAAAATAAGATTCCACCTGTCCCTGCAGCCTCATTCAAATAGTGAGTTTCCCAATCAACTTGTTCATCATAAACAAATTCTCTTTGTGAATAATCTCCACGAGGAGAAGCAATATCTAAACTAGGATCTCCTGCTAAGATTAAACTGATTGCTTTCCCTTGCCAATCTTCAGCACCGGGAATAGGGCCAGCTAAAAACACTAAAGGATTCTCAAATTTTTGATAGTCTGGAGCAAGTATCACACCCATCTTAAAATTCACCTACCGTGTTAACACCAGCCAATGCCAAAATATTTCTTTCATATCTTTCAAATCTTGGTAAGGCCTTATCTAAATTATCAATAATATCCTGTTTTACATCATCAGAAATCTTAAATCCTTGAACTCTTGAAACTATTTCTGCAGCTCTTTCTCTAACTGGAACAGGATCACCTTTTCTGACACTCATATCTGCATAAGTCAACACCATTCCGTCTAAACCTATAGGCATATATTGATCCACATTACCTTCTTGTTCTCCAAATTGTTCAACTAATTGACCATGCATAGCTCTTCTTGCCACATCCTCAGAAATTCCCTCTCTAACAAGAATTTCAATTGTATGAACCTCATGTTTTTTTGTTTCAACAGAATATCCTAAATCATGCGCATAACCTAAAAATCCCACAAATTCAGGATCAAAATCAACTAATTCAGGATTATTAGATTTAACCCTATGAGCAACCCTATAAGCAAATTCAGCAACACCCTCAGTATGATCTAATCTATCTTTAAAATCATCTGTTCCCAAATATTTAAATGCTAATTCTCTTCCCAAATTTCTATCAAATTTCATATTATATTATTCATTTTAAATTATTATAAACCTTTCTTTTTTCATCACTTTCCAGAGATTAATCAAAACCGAACATTTCCGGTAAAAACATTAAATAAATTTCTTTTGAAGTTATAAAATGGCAAACAAAGAACTAAGTATATGGATGAATCAAGAAGAGATTATAGAAATAAGAGAAAAACATAAAGGAAAGATACCAAAAAAAATTCTCTACGGATTTGTTCATGAAGCTTTAATAAGTATTGTTCAAGGTGGAGATGAATTTAGAGATTATATTGTAAGAGATACAACATCCCGCAGATATATGAACTCTTTAGAAATTCTTGGCATAGATGAAATTGAAGAATATAATATTAGAGAAGGTGCATTAGTATATTTCACCAGACATCATAATTTTGATATTGCAGCAGAAATAGCAGCAATTCTCAATAAATCAAGACTAGCAAAAGAATGTTCAGAAAGATGGGCAAAAAAACAAGACAATCTTGAAGAAAAAGCTGATTGGTTTATTAAAGCTGCAGGTTACGCTGCAAGATTGGAAGATTTAAATGATGCAAATAGATTATTTGATTTAGCTGTTGATTGTTACTTAGAAGCAGAAAAATCACTCACACCCCAACAACCATGGAGAGAAAAATCTTTCTTAGTAATGGCTGCCTGGTGGTCTTACCCAAGAAGAAAAAGAAAGTTAGAAGATTCATTTAGATTTAAAGGAGCACTTAAGAATTCACCTTATGGCCCAGAACCTAGAGCTAGTTTACCAGAAGAACCATTAATACCTATTGAAAATTTAGAAAGAGCAATTGAATTATATGAACAAATTGGAGGTAATAAATCCACATTAGATGAATTAAGAGAAGAAAAAGAAAAATTAACTGTGAAATAAAATTATTAAGAATTATCTCTTCTTACCATAAAGATAACATCCAATTAACACAAAAACAAATTCAATAAGCACAAGAGCCTCCATTATAATTATTGGAACACTTCTAATTTCAATCCCATAAAGAAGCCATACAATGGTTCCAACAGTTAATATCAAATAAGTAACTATAGATATATCTTTTGCACTTTTTGTTTTGTAAATTTTCCAGATTTGAGGGAAATTTGCAAATCCATTAACTATTCCAAAAACTGTTGCTAATATTGAAAGTATTGTCATATTAATTAACTAAAACATGGATTTTTAAATATTTTTAATTCAAGAATCAATTAACATATTCCAAAATTTCATTAACAGTTTCTTTAATAGATTTATTTTCAGTCTCAACTACATTACCATAATCAAATTTAGAAACCATATTAAAAACAACAGTAGCAGCCCCTTCACCGTAACTCTTCTCTCTCTCTTTATCTCTTATTATACAAGTATCTAAAGAGGCCTTAAGTGTAAAAACAAAGTATTTACTCTTTAAAGTTTTAATAAAGTGATCAATTTGTTCTTTATGATAAAAACAACCATCAATAATTACAACCTTTCCTTTTTTCAGATGTTCTTTAATTTTTGGAATAATTATATTATTGCCTTCAATGAAATTTTTTAAAAGAATTTTATTTTCTCCTTTATCGACTTTATCTAAATTATTTTTCTCAAGAACTTCATCTATTGAAATATATTCTCCACTTAAAATTTTAGTTAACTTTCTAGCTATAGTAGACTTTCCAATACCTAGTGGCCCCCTAATAATAATATAACTCATAAAAATAAGAGATTAAACTCATTTATTAAGATTGATTATTTCCATCTAATTTGTAATAATTCTAAAGTAGTAAACTTTATAACATATAAAATTAAAGATAATTATGTGCCCAATTTAAAAATGATTCATAACCTATTTAGTAGTATAATAAAACGGTAAAAATACATGACAAATTCAATATCAAAACAATTAGCACCCACCCGAATAGAGGAAATGGATAGATGGGGGAGGGATGAAATTTACTCTGAGATGAGATCTCTTCTAGATGAAGATAGAGCCATAGCTTTAGATTTGATAAATCATGGATTAACAGCAGTTGATGACGAATTAGATTCATCCGATTCTCCCTTGCCCAGATTATACCATTATGAAGAACTATTCACTAGAGCCTATTCAGGAATTCCATTAGAAACAGAAACAAAAACAGAAGAAACAATTGTTGAGTTGGGTCAAAGATTGAGTGAATTAGATTCTATAGATCAAACAGCAAAACAATCATTAGGTATGATTACATATCATCAAGTTCTTGCATTCTGGCAAGCAGAAAAAAGAAATTTAGATAGAAGATGGGGGTTATTAAGTCAAAATTCATTAGATCATCTAGCAACAGACATTGGTTCCACAGTTGCCCTTCAATTCCTCTACATTTTGGACCCATCCCTAAATTCAACAAAATTTGAAATAATAGGAGGAGTTTATGGATTAGCTGTAAAATTAGCAGATAATTTGTGTGATTTTAAAGCCGATATACATCAAGGTTTCATAAATATTCCTGAAGAATCAATCCACCATGTTTCAGGCATCACAATAATAAATAATAGAGTGACACAAGTAAATCCAGAAGATCTTTTATTAAGTAGAGTTTATCTAGAACAAGAATACAGTAGAGTAGAAGAAAATTTTGATAAAGCAACTGAATTACTTGCTAATGAAATGTTAGCAAGACCTCATTGGGATTGTCACACAGCAAAAAAATTAGGATTATTCGTAAAGTTTTGCGAATCCTGGTTAGAACAATCAAAAGAGTTTATAGCAACTAAAACAAAATAACTAACATTCATTTAATTTTCTTATTTTCTTAAGTAAAGCATCCTGATAAACTTTGAATGCTTTACGATTTTCCTTTTTGTAAATATATGGTACCCCTATATCCTCTCCACATTTATAACAACGTAAAATAGAAATAGAATTTAATGATTTAGAATCAAGATTAATTAATTTTTCAGGTGAAAAGATCCTATCAAAATAAAGCCTCCTTAAATTTCCAGGTCCATCTTTTTGATAAGTTAATATTTTCTCATTACAAACCCTACAAAATAGATCTAATAATCTTGAATAATTTCCCCTTGTATTTTGGTATTTATCTTTTTTAAATTTGACACTCATATTCATTAAAAACTAAAGAACTTCTTAAAACTTTTTACTCAATTCATATCTTTATAGTCGCCCTCAGAAACAGAGTTAGCAATCATTTCAGTTCTTTCAAACATTTCATTTTTTACAACTCTTCCCTGTACAACTAAGAATTTACCTAAGGCCTCTTCAAAATTAGTAGTGTTCTCCAGTATCTTCTCTGCGTTCTCCCTAAAAGCAACTAATCTAATATTCTCAGTCCCATCATCTAAATAAATATTGACAATAGGAACTTCCTTAACCTCAGCCTCACCATGGTCTGCACATTGATCTATAACTTTCTTGTTACACTCACTACAAGCAGTATAACTTCTAGGTTCAAATATTTGTACAACATGTCCCAAAATCTCAGCTGTATCGTTCTCTTTTAATTCATTAATTTTTTTACGAACAGTGTTACTCTTAACTACAGTATTAACCGTAATTTCCTCGTCAATAAACTCTATCTCCCCTTGATTCCCAAGATGAACTTCTGTAAATCCATTATTCTCTTTAACATAACAATTTTTTAATATTAAAACAGAATTTTCTTTTAATTTTTCATCTTCTATTTCTTTAATATGGTTAGTATCCCACAATACTGCCCTAACAACTCCAGTCTCATCCCCCATTAAAAAATTAGCAACTTTTCCTTCACGTCCATTTTTATTAAATTCACGTACACCGTATAATGTTACGACCTTTCCTTTAACATCCACATGATTGTAACCAGGAATTAATTTAGAAATTTTTATATCTTTTTTCTCAAAATCTTTAACTAATTTAACACCCATTTCATTAGCAACAATATGGGCAGCACCTTCTTTAGTAATTAAATCTGCAAACTTAGTAATTTTTTCCTTAATCTTAATTTCGACTTCATCCTTGCCAACTCTCTTCTCACTACAGATTCTTCCTATAATTTCATCATAACTTAAGTTCATCATTTTAATTTAAGCATAAAAAGAGCTTTTTATAGATTGTGTTATTTTAACCTATATAATCCTAAGATTGTTCTATCCTCTCTTTAATCTTTTTTAGATCTACTTTGACCATAGGGTCAATAACATAAGTAAAATTCCCATTCAAAAATTCATTAAAATATCTAACTTCGTTAAACTCAACCACTAAAACATCATTTATAATATTAACCGATTTAGGATCTTCATAAAGTGAAATCTCAGTTTTTATTTTTGTAATTAATAATACATCTAAATCCTCAGGGATCAATACTCCATCTTCAATTTCTCGCCTATCTAGCTCGTGTTGCTCAAACTTCTCAGGAAAATTCTCACTCAACATATTACTTAAAGAATACTTGACAATATTTTCATAATTATAATATTTAATTTCACCATTAACATAAGACCCCATTATTCCTTCAACAGGAGTCCCAACAGTTAATTCCTCACCTCTAGCATCTCCTAATGTGAACAACATATTAGTAAAAATAGATACAGTTAATATTACAAGTACAGGCATAAATATCCCCTTACGATTAAACATCGCAATCTCCTCGTACATACATTACAATATTATAATTAATATCATAAGCATCAAACACTACTTTATTTTCCATACTACTATATTCATCTAAATTCACCTTCTCAACTTTTGCAGGTATATCCATTCCTAATGCTCTTAATTTTTCACAATTAGATACCTCACTCATCTTCTCAATTTCTTCATTTAACAAATTGTACAACTTAACATCATTAGTATCATAATAAATCTGTACTAAATCTAAAAATGAGTACACACTACCCTCATATTCAATTTCAGATCTAGCTAAGCTTAACATCTCCATTTTAACAATATTTGAATCAACCACATTATATTCTTCTTCAATAGATCCAGGAGCTAATATAAAATAAAGCACTATCCAAGTTACAATGATGATACTTCCAAATACAATTAATATTCCTTGTTCTTGCCCTTTCTTATTCATGTAACTCCCACCATCCTTAAACTAGCAACCATAGACTCTACCCTACCATCCTTAAACACATTAACATAATAACTATAATTTTTACATCTAAAGTTTTTTTCATCAAAACAAAAAAGCTCTTTCCCAATTAACTTTTCATTAAACTCTAACTCAATTTCTTCCTCATATAAGTTAAATCTTAATCCAAAATCAGGTTGTGCAAAGCACCTCTCAAAATTCTCTTGATTAATTTTTTCAAGATCTAGTATTCCAAAGTTCACCCTATCATTTTCATATAAAAAACAATCCTCAAAAAATAATTTATTAACAAACACATCTTCATGTAAATCAACCACATCTAGTCTTCCTGCTGCATCTGAAGACATTGCCACATTAAAAGAAACTACAACTATTACTAAAAAAAATACATAAACAAAAAACAATCCACTCTCTCTCCCTATGTTAAATGCCATGATTAATCTCCAAATGATCAGTTTGCACATTCAAATTAAAATCATTGTAAAATCTCTGTTTTCGTCCACCAACATTTCCAATATAATCATTAAAAGAAACCACGTAACTCTCCTTTAAACTATACTTCAAAGAATAATCACCATAACTAGGATGTAAAGAATCAATAACTAAACTTAAATCTTTAACAGCTAATTCCTTATCATATTTCTCTAAAGTATACTGATCACTGACCTGGCCCCACATATAAATAAAAACAGCAACTAAAATAACAAAATAAAAAGTCCAAATAATAATTCTTTCATCAAAATCACCTTCACCTTTTTTATTCATTAAAAATCTAAAGAAAACGTTATTTAAAATTGTTATGATTAAACAATTCCAAGGAATTTCTCATAACCAATCACTTCAGCTAAATTAATCCCTTCAACAATACTAGGGTCACAAGATTTAAATCCCTCCTCAACAATCAATGTACAATCAGCCCTTATACTCTCTACCCCATTATGAAATGCAAGTACTACAAATACTTTCCGATCTTCTTCGCCAACAGCTTCAAACTGCTCATTTAATTCAGCTATATGGGAAATTCCTGCTTCAATATTTTTATCGACATTAAACCTTTCATCGCAATTCTCTAAATTATCCTCACTACAACCACCTGTAGTTATACTTAGTCCATATTTAGATGCAACCTCTCGACTAATAGGGATCAATCCTGATTTTCCATCATTTGAATTATATTTTGGATCTAGTTCAGCATTACTTTCTAGCATTATTGCTATTACCAATTTTGGTTCGACATTTTTACCCCTAGCCACTTCTATAATTTTAGAATTATATTCATCAAGTTTTATTATCTTATCATGGGGGATATTTTGAGCAATTACAGAATCATAAAAAGTTATTTTTTCCTCTTCACTACCACCATTCAAATTTGGAATTATTAAGAGACTACTAATACTAATAATTAAAATTATAACAACAACAACTCCAATGGTAACATCCCATGCAGCCATAGAACCTTTCTTATTCATTTTTAATTCAATTCACCAGTTAACTCACCAAAGTTTAAATCCTTAGATCCATCAATTACATTATTACTAAGCCCGGTAAATCCACCCATTAAATTAGCAATTTGTTCTCTAAATACAACAATTAAAGTAACTAATACTATTAAAATTAAAACAGTTCCGGCTATAACTGTAATACTCCACTCCCCTTTTCTAGAAAGTTTCATGATTCACAAAATTCTTGTACACCTGCGCAACTAACACCAATAGCTGGATCAAAACATTTGTATTCTCTTACTCCACCTTCAATATCTCTGTCTTTTTGACCATCACCATCAACATCTAAATCCCAACCCGATCTACAATAATCAGAGTATGTTTTCTGTACATCTGTACTCTTTGACTGTGCTAAAACACATTTACTAACACAATCGTCAACAGCTACAGATAATTGATCTCCTGCAATATTATCGATTTTATCTTTTTGACCTAAGAATGATGTAGTGAAAAATGCGGCTACAACAACCAGCACTAAAATACCTAAAACTGCGATTATAATCATATTAAAAGAAAGTTCAGCACCTTTTTTATCCATTGATATCACCTTAAAGAAATAGAGGATTTTATTATATAAATCTTTCTATGTGCAAGATTCTAAATTTTCTATATTTGATTTAGCATCTAACCAACATAATTTTCCATTTCGGTTATAAATCTCATAATCATTAAAATCTTTTTTATAATTAAGGAAAGTTCGCTCAATAAATAATCTAGAAACAACCAAATCTCCTTCTTTCTCAGATATAATGGATAAAAGTTCTATCTCATCTTCAACATTGTATATACAATCAACAGTAAAATTACTTTTCACAGATAATAGTACCTTACTTTGAATATCATGGTCCCCTTCACTGATATCATACAAACTAATATTTTTATTTTTAATTTCTATTAAATGATTTGGAGAAAATCCTCTAAAATTTATATTACAACCACATGTCCTATTTACTTCACCACATTCTCTTACTTTCTTAAGTAAATTTTCAAAATAAGGAAAAGCCTTGTCATTCGCCTCAGCCCTAGTAATTCCTAAATCTGCTAAATCAGCGGTTGTTTTCCCAATATTTAATGTAGTTTTAGCCAGGGGTGCTACAGTAACTACTAAGACAAGCATGAGTACCACTGCCGCTATTTGACCAAAACTCCACATCTTTAACCACCAAAAGTTATAATATCCTTTAACACACTTATTGCATTCATTCCCTTATCTTTAAATACCATAACCAAAAATAATGCAACCATTAAAAATATCAAAACAAGTATTACTTTTCCTAACATATCCCAATGTAATTCTCCTTTTCTAAACATTTACACCACCACTAATATATTTTTCATATAAATTTTCACGAGGTTCATAATAAACCTCATCACAAATAGTTTGAACTTTCTCAGGATCATTCTCAAATATTAAAATAGAAGGTACAATATATGCATCATCTACAAAATAATATATACTTGCACCAACTAAACCTACAGCAGCAACACCCCATCCTACAGGCCCTAAAAAGGCACTTACCCCTAAAACTTTAGCAACTGCAATAGCAGATAATCCTGCTGGAACTGCTCCAGAAGTTATTTGGGCGGCAACACCCTTGTTCATTTTAGTTATATGGAAAGTCACAAACAAAGGTTTTTCACCAGAAATATCAAATCCCTCATTAGCAAAATCATCTGTATTTATACTTGCTGTGTCAGTTCCTAAAAAATGTTCAGTATATGTAATACTTTTATATGGAATATTATGTGTGCTCAAATACAACCAAAAGTCACCCATGTCTAATCTGTTATTATTAGCCCTAGCCGCTTCTTTCGTAAACCTAACTTCACTACAAACTAAACAATAATTAGTTGAAGAAAGAGCACCCGTATCCCAGTCAGAATACCAATCTTGCTTTCCACCTAAATACATGTCCCAACAACTATACATTTCTTCAGCTAATACCTCATAAGTATCATGTTTTTCTTTAATTGTAACATCAAAAGTCTCACAAGGTGACTCTTCTTCTAACACACGAAAAGATTTTACACCTGCAACCTTACCTATGATGGGAGCCGACTCTAAAGCAACCCAAGTTTTACATTTCTGTACAGATGCAGCCTTATCAGTAGATTTAGCGAGGGAAGTCGCAAAAGAAATTAAAATTATAGTAATAACTAAAGCAAGTATCATTTTTTTAAGAAATGATACATCTCCTTTCTTATTCATCAAAATCCCACCACTCTTTTTATCACCATATAAAATAAAAATAAAAGAACGAACACAGCCACTAAAGTAACTAATACACCTAAACTTCCTTTTTTATTCATCCTAAATCTATGCTCACTGCCAAAAAGGCAAATATTATTGTTGTTATAAATGCAACAATAAAGTAAAGTAATCCTCCTTTAAATAAATTTTTACCAATACTATTTTTCTCTTTGAGTTTATCAGCTCCATTCTCAATACCATTGGCTAAAATAGTTAGTATAATCACAATCTGCACTAAATATAATCCAACCACAATCTGCAAATAATAACTAGGCACAATATATTCTATCTTGAATAAATCAATTAGTCCAGAGTAACCCCCAGCAGCGCCAGTTAAGGAATCATCTGAAGTCTGTGCTCCAAGCACTCCAGTTAATTTTCCCAGTATAGAAACAATCATTGAACTTATTCCAACAACAATTCCTGCAATTATAGGTGTTAAAAATCCAATCTGTCCTTTCATACTACTAATAACATCAGCCAGTAAATCTTTCAGTCTTTCATTAACTTGTCTTATTTTACTAACATATGTACTAACTGCAATCATAGATTTTGCAACAACTTGTGGCCCCTTCTTCGCACTCTCAAGTAAAACTTGCATACTACTCTTAATCAAATTACTAGGATAATATCTAATAGCACCACGTTCTCCAAATATAGCTTCTTCAACATCCATTCCTTGTTGATGAATATTACTACTTACAATTCCAAAAAACTTCCCAGTACTTGTTCCTTCAAAATTATTTGCAACGTCATTAAATGCTGTTTCAACTGGAACTCCATCTCCAACCCTATTGCCTAATTGAAACAAAGCAGAAGAAAATTCAAATTCTAATTTCTTAGTCTCTTCATTAATCACAATTAATTTATTAGTCCTAACAACATAATAGATCCATAAGGCAAAAGCAATAGCCAAAGGTAGGAATAAACTCAAAAGAACTGCTCCAATTCCAAAAGGACCATAACAACTCTCTCCAATCCCACAAGACAATCCATTAGCATTTCTATAATCTAAAAAAAACAAATCCCCAATAAAATTAAAGTCAACTACATTCAACCAACTCATAATTAAAGGTATTAGTCCAATAAAAAGTAAAGCTAAAAATATTAGTACAGAAAAAATCATAGGATTAACAAATAATTCTTTCTTTCCAAAATTCAAAACAATGTTTTCATATTTTTTATATTCTGGATTTTCTTTAGTTATATCAACCTCAGCATAACCTGCAGGTCTATTAGCTAAAATATCCATCCCAATTACTACAACAATTAATGGTAGTATTACATTGTAAACTGCAAGTAACACAATTAATTTGGTAGTACCACTCCCTTCAATTAAACTTCCAATTAAAGGTAACATTACTAGTCCTAGTATTGGTAAAACAACACCTAACATATTTAACATGGTGATAGGGTTCTTCAAATCCTGAGCATAATGTAGCATCTTATCATAAGTCCCATCTAGAATAACATCTAGTGCGCGCTCAAGCATCTCAACTCTTCGTTCATTTGTAGTTTCAAATAAACTACCCTGAATTAAATGAAAAGATTCCACAAACTCTAAGTTAGTATCTCTCCATCTTTTCAAATAAAAATTTAAACTTTCTTTTATGGTTGAAAACTTACCAGTTTCAATATCCCAAAATACTTTTCTAAAGTCTAAAGCTAAGGGACCTTGAATATGTTCAGAAGCAAATTTAATCGCATGTTCTAAATTACTAGTATGTCTCATGTAAATTACAACATACAAAACAGCCAGTACCATTTGACTACTCGCCTTCATCCTATATCTTGCAGCAAGAAAAACAGGAATCTTAAACAATGGATTAAATAATAAAAATGAAATTAGTAACAGTATCAAAAATGTCATAACCATCCCTAATCCTTCAAAAGATAAATATGAAAACGCACCAAGTATCAAAAATACAATAGCCATTATTCCAACCATGACTCCAGCAAAACCAGCAGCACCTTTTGAGGTAATATTCAAATGAGTTAACTCTATTGCATTATCAACTTCATTAGAATCCTTAACACTAATATTCAAACTCTCAAATAAATTACATAATCTTTCATATAAATTAGAAGATGATGCTAAATTTTCTTGTCTAAAATCTTTATAACTTTTAGAGAAATCGTCTATCGCACTTTCAGAATTTTCTTCCGTATCTACGTCTTTCCTTAATTTATCTTGATATTTCTTTAAAATATCTTCCGTTCCCCGGTCCAAAAACTATTCACCTCTTTTTTAATAACACAAACACAAGTACTACTATCACCATTAATAATAATATAAAAGACATCCAGTAAATATAAGATTGTCCTTCACTCTCTTCATTATCTAAATCAACAAAATCAGTACTATTATCTGTCGGATTAACTATTTCATCGATTTCGTCATTTTCGTCATCTGCATCAAGACCTGCACATACTGAATTGTCACAACTCTCATCACAAACACAATCTTCACAATCAACAATAACTCTCATAGTAACATAATCACTTTCTATATCCTTAGATTTAATATCTGCACCATTAAGCACATCATCTTCTCCAATTACTCCCTTCTCACCATTAACACAAATCATAATTCTGTCTTCATCCTCAGCAACAGCAAGCAATGTAATATTCTTCCCCTTAAACTCCAAACTGTTTCCAACAGCTAGTGTTTCTTCAATAGATGCTCCGCTAACTACACCCATTAATACAAAAAATAGCAATAATATTTGAATTTTCATGAAATTATTAAGAGAACAAATCTTATATATATTTTGATTATTGCTCTGAAGTGATTTTCTTGATTTCATCCCTCATCCACTCGTTCCACATATAAAAAACCCTCTTAGTGTCTATACTCCCTACCTCTTCTCTAACCTCATCAGAAACTTGATGAAATACATCATTTGATTTAATTACAAAGGGTGCTTCAAGTATTCTATTACCAAATTTATTAGAATAATCAACTATAGACTCTTTAACTTTTGCTCTCAACATGATATTCTCCCATACTGCATCCCAATTACCAACCCACTCTCGTACTCCACCAGCAATATCTTTTAACACATCACTATCACCATTAATCAAATTATCACTAGGTTTTAGAGTGTCTTCCTTAGCATCATACTTCATTAAATCATTAAAACCACCTTCAGCAACTGGATCATTCTCCCAATTCTTTCTAACCTCAGAAATTTGTAAACATCTCCGTACTTTATGTAGCCCATCTGCACTTCTAATTGGGTTAGCTACTAAAATAATATCTGCAGCCTTAAAACTTGTCTTGGGCACTTTCAAATCATTAACAAGTCTATCGTAAACCCCATAAGGACTAGCACCATGAATTGTTCCTGCAACAACATTTGATAATGCACCTATTCTCATCGCCTCAAATAATGCAAGAGCCTCTGTACTTCTTATTTCCCCCACAATTAATGCACTATCCCCTAATCTTAAAGTTGTCCTAATACCTTCATCAGCCTCTATTTCACTCCCACCCTTTGTCAAGGCACTTCTAACTTTTAGTGGTTGAATATTATATCCTAATTTTCTTAATGCATCAATTGGAATTTCAAGAGTATCTTCGACTGAAAGTATTCTATATTTCCTCATTATCTCCACTAAAGCTGCACCCAAAATACTTGTTTTACCTGAACCCCTTGTCCCAGCTATCAACATAGATCTATTTCCATCGATTAAAAAGCTCAAAAGCCCTGCAGCCATTGGATTTAACATCCCATTTTTAATAAATAATGGTAAGGTCCAAGGATCATCCCTATGTCTCCTTATAGAATAAGCTAAACCAACAGGATTTAGTGGCCTAGATACTATAGCAACCCTAGCTCTAGCTTTTGGTAAATTCAATTCAGTATCTAGTACAGGATTAGCTTCATCTAGCGGCCTACCACTCATTACTCTAAACTTACTTGCCCATCCTTCTCCGTCTTCCTTAGAAGGAAAAATATTGGTAACACATTCATCATAATCTTGATGTACTAAAAATATTGGACTTTCACCAATAGGACCATTAATAGCAATATCCTGAACCTTAGGATCATTTAGTAATACCTCAATCAAACCAAACCCAACAGTGTACCTAACAAGTATACTAGCAAGTTCGCTTAATTCAGATAATTTTAAACTAATATTTTTCCTTTGAGCTAATTCTTGTAATAAATCTTTTCCAATATTAAAGAAAGTACTTCTCATTTTCTCGGTATCTAAAAATTCCTCATGTTTTGGCTTATGTTCTGCTAATGTTCGCCTAGCAAGATCCATTAATTCGTATTTGTCCTCATCCAGTCCAAATTCAGGAGGATTCAAATGATATAAAAATTTAATATTTCCTTTAATCCTGTACAATGAAACTTCAGCATTTTTACCAATTGAATAAGTGTCTAGTTCTTTGGCGTCCAATGGAGGTTCTGCCATTAACCTAGTAAACATAAAATCAGGCCCAATAACAGGTCTAAAAATTTCTTTATAGAGTGATCTTGATCCAACTTCATGACCTGCAATTTTACCCTGTATTAGCTGCACTAATTTAGTACTCTCTAATATTCCGTGAATATACATTAATAATTCCAAAAAACTATTTCTATGATTAACTTCTTCCAGGTTTGCAGCTAAATTAATTCTAGCTTTCTCTTCTCTAATTAACCTTTTAATTTCAACAAATGCACCAATTGGGTCACCCTTTAATAAATTTAATAACACACCTTGTAAGTTAGCCCTCCAACCCTCAGAATATTTTTCACTCCCCTGCCCAAAATTAACAGAATCAAGTCCTAGTAATTTTTTTCTTTTAACAAGTAAACTATAAAGTGATGCAATCTCCCTTAATATTTCAATTTGATCAAAAGGATAGGAATAGTTCCTTCTATCTACAAAAACAATTCTAGTAACGTTTGGGTTCTCAACTAATTTCTCAACAGTCCTAGCCATACAAACTGCATCATCTTCTAATGAAGGCAAATAAGAAACACCAACAGTGTTAATCCTCATAACATTATCGCTACCCTCTTTTATTAATTCATAATCATCAGGTTTTAATTTTTTATTAAACAAAGCCATAACATAAAACAACAAAAGAAGTATAAATAATTAACTAAAAAAATAACCTTAATTTCCCCCTATATTATTCTCTAATGCGTTTAATATTCTAGCCACTCCCTTATACTCCCCTCCATTTAATCCAGATATTTTCCAACGTAATAAACAACCACCATAATCATCCTCAAAAGAAAATTGTTGGAAGCGTCCTTTAAGAATCTTGCATAATTTAGCCACCAAATCCCCACTATGTTTTAAAGCTTCATCCATACTATTAGCGATAACTCTTTCATAAATCATTTTAACACCCAATGGTTTCGGCTCAAACATTAAACGATCATAACATTTACCATTAATTCCTTCTATCTCAGGTAATTGGAATTCAGCACCTAAACCTGAATCAGTATCCCCGCTACTTCCAAATGAAATATACTTGATATTTGCTTTAGTTATAACCTTTAACCCTATATGATACGACCATATTTCCTCAACACATTCATAAGCAACATGATCATCCAATTCTAACCAAGTTCTTTCTGGATTCCTCCACCTAGGACTTTTTGATTTCTCCTCATCTTCAAAACCTATACTCTTCCCAATTAAACGTTCTAAATCCTTTACTACTGTTTCATCTAAGTATAAACCTTCATCCATACAATCAAGTCTTCCAAGTGTCATATTAAGTAACACAGTCAAGATTATAAGAACTTTTCTTAAGCTTTTTTATCAAAAAATGGAAAATATTATAAGGAAAACCTAGTTATTCTTATTATGACCCTAAATATTGATGATACTGATAGGAAAATTTTATTTGAGTTAGAAAAAAATGCGAGAATTCCAGATGTAAAAATAGCTAAAATAGTCAAAAAAAGTAAAGATGCTGTTCGTTATAGGATTAAAAAACTTGAAGAATTAGAGATTATTACAGGATATAAAACTTGGATTGACATCTCAAGACTTGGTTATAGAGCTGCCACGATATATCTAACATTATTAAATCTCCCAGATAGAAAAGACAACCTAATAAAAAACATAGAAAAAGATAAACGAGTATACTGGTTAGGCATATCAGAAGGAGTATGGAACATAGGCATTTCTTACTTTATTAAATCCAATGAAGAACTTTTTAAAATAAAAAATAATTTACTTTCAAATTATAAAGATCTAATTTTAGAAACAAATATTACTTCCCTTGTTAGTGTGAGTATTCATGAAAAAACTTTCTTAACAAAAGAAAAATCTTCCTTAATAACATTTTCAAAGGAAACTAAACCATATCAATTAGACACAATAAGCAAATTAGTACTAAATGAACTTTACAACAATTCTAAAGCAAATATTGCTCATGTTGCCCATAAATGTAATACTACAGTTGACGTAGTTAAAAATAGAATGAAAAAATTAGAAAAAGAAAGCGTCATAATTCGATATACTACCTCCATAGATTATCAAAAAATAGGATATGAATTTTATAAATCATTTATTTATTTAAAATCCTACAATGAAGAAGAACTCAATGAAATCCTAAAATACGCTGAAAATAGTGATACAATCATCAATATTGTAAAACAAGTTGCCCCCTGGGATTTTGAATTTATACTTTTTGCAAAAAGTTTTCAAGAATATAATAATGCGATTAGTAAACTTACTCAAAAATTTTCAAAAACAATCAAGAAAATTGAAACAGCTACAATGAGTCAAGATATTATTTTTCCCTGCCAACAATTAATTTTTAGTTAACTATATTAAAATAAAAAGTTTTTTATACACTACAACATATAAAAGTAAAAAAGAGGTGCTTCATGCCAGAACAATTACAACAAAATTTCGCAGATTTAGAAAGAATAAGAATTCTAGAAACTAAGTACACTTCAATGAGGGATCGTGTCCTAATTGTAAATCAAAATATGATTGATCAATATAAAAAAATGCATACTGACGTTTCTTCATTGCGTGAAGAGATAAAAGAAATAAAAAAAACAGCTTATGATTTAAAGGAAATTATAGAACATATTGTATCTGAATTGAAATATTATGCAAAATCAGAACAAGTGAAGGTAATAGAAAAGTACATAAACTTCTGGAACCCTTTAAATTTTGTTACAGAAAATGAAGTAAAAAAAATAATAAAAGAGGAAAAAGATGCCCCCAAAAAAAGAAGAGCCGGAAAACAATAATATAATTGATGAATTATCAAAGTTTGATTCATCTGAAGAATTACCATCACCAGATCAAGCAGGTATACCTACTCCAAAAGAGACGCAAGAAGCACCACCTCAACAACAACCCATTCCTGAAAATAACCCACTACTAGATGAAGCACCCATTCCTGAAAGTGAACCAGCTTCTAATCCTTTTAATAATCAACAACCTGCTCAATTTCAACAATCTTCAACAGAAGAATTTCAACAAATAGCAGAATCAATAGTTGAAGAAAAATTTGCAGAATTTCAATCGCGTTTTGGAGACCTACCTTCTTGGAAAGAACACACAGGTAATGATATTTCTTCATTAAAACAAGAAATGTTGCGTACTCAAGATAGGTTTACAGAGTTACAAAAAGCATTATTCGGAAAAGTAAATGAGTATAATGATAGTATCAGTAATGTTAGCACTGAAATGAAAGCATTAGAAAAAGTATTTGAAAAAATTCTAGAACCATTAACTTCAAACATTAAAGAACTAAAAAAGATAACAGAAGATTTAAAGAAAAAATAGGTCAATCTTTTATCGTTACATTCTCAGTTATGAGTCGTATAGACATTGCTGCAATAACTAGTAATATTACTGCACCTAAAACCTTGGGGTTTACTATAGCATTAAGCCCTGCACTAGTCCCTTCACCTTCACTGATTGTGTCATCTACATCAGCTGTCGCCTTGAACACTTGAGCAATTGACACAAATAAAAAAATTAAAATTATAATTAAAAGAGGCCAATAAACCTCAGGCCTCTCAACTGCTTTAGTCATATTCTCCGGCTTTACACCTATAAATATAAAAAAACTTATAATAAACAATCCTAAAATTGCAAGTACCATAAACCACGGTGTTACAACCTGAATTATTCCTACTGCAGCTCTAGAAAATAAAAATAAAAAAGCAACACAAAATGCAATAGCACCATGTATTGCACGATTCTTACCCATTAATTCAAACTTATCCATCATTGCATAAGTAACAACTAAGATAAAAAGAAATGTAATTATAGGACTCAATAATCCCATAATGTCTGCATCTAATAATGTTGCCATTTTAATTAACTATTACCTTTACCAAACATTCTGTTCATCATCATCTCCCAAGGTTGCTCATTCTTATCACTGCCAGATTTGAATGTTCCAGTCATTGCAAATATTACCACTAAAAATATAACACCCATTGCAATTAATGCAGGATTATCACTCACCCAATAAGGTAATTGAAAGTTCAAAGCTGGTGCTAATGCTGCATAAATAACCACTATACCTACAATTGTAAAAAATAGTAACATTGCTCCACTAAATCCATTGTGGATTCCTACACCAAATAATCCAATTATAATTAAAAACATTACAATTACAACTAACCAAAATGATACTGCAGGTATAAATGAGTTTAACGCTGCAACTATTTGAAATTGATTGACCAGTAACAATCCAACAATTAATGCAATAATAATATTAGCAGGTGTATTTGCTACTTTCTGTTTCTGAGCATCTTCCCTAGTAAACAACTTAACTTTCTCTAAAACTGCATATATTATTGCAAATATTAAAATAAAAGGTAGAAAAAACTCATAAAATCCACTACCTTGTAAATTATAAAAAATATCATAAAAATCTACCATTATTCTTCACCTTCCGCTTTACCATCTTCCGGTTTTCCGGGACTTTTTGTAACTAAAAATATAACACCAACTACAACTGCTAACATAACTACACTACCAACTGCTGCACCACTTAAATTATCCATAATATAGTCAATAACAAACATTAGTACATTAGTACCTTCATGAGGTATTGCAGCTAAGAATATTCCAAGTACTACAATTAAAAAAACAAAGACAATACCTTTGTAATATGTTTTATGCTTTTCTTGAAAATCCATCTCTCCAGATTTCCAGAACAATCCTATTAATATTAAAAAACTAATTGCAATAACCATTACTAAAATGATATTTGGTAAGGCAGTATTGATCACACTCACAACATTTGCTGAAGCAACAACAATCATTGCAACCACAAAAGCAACAGCACCATTCAAATTTTTTTGAGGATATCCCCCAACATCAGCAGCATTTTTAGTAGTCATATCGACTCCAAAAATTCTTGTTTTCTCTAAAATTGCAAAAACAATACTAAAAACTAAGATGAATGGAATTATTACATCAAATAATCCAAAATCCCGTAAAAATTCAACAGCGTTGAGTAAAGGTGAGGCCATTATGCTTCTTCTAATTCCCCTGAATCTGATTCATCTTCATAATTAGGTAGTGCATCATTACTAATTATCACAATATCTCCAAAAGCCTTTACATATTGATGAGGTACAATTACACCTTTAGCTCCACTCAAAATTTGACTTAACTTTGAACCTTTGGTTGCTTTAATTCTCCATCCACTTACCTTATTACTTGAAATAATTGATTCTTCGATATCTCCGAAATAAAAACCGTCATCTGTATACACATTCATCGAATATGAATCCGATATTCTTTTTGTCTTTAACATTTTTCCAACCTCCTACTACTAATAACCACATATTTTAAATATTTAAAGATTTCTTTTTTTACATGATAAAGATCCTAGGCACCTCTCACATATCACCAGAGAGTATAAAACAAGTTGAAAAAACAATAGAAAAGGAGTCCCCAGACATTATTGCCATAGAATTAGATAGAAAAAGGTTTTTCACATTAACTTCAAAAGGTAAAAAAAGGCTAATAACAAAAAATATTTCCGCATTAGTTCTTGGTTTAATAGGTGCATACCTAGAAAAAAAACTAGGAAAGATAGTAGGCACTAAACCAGGGGATGAAATGAAGAAAGCAATTTCCATAGCAAAAGAAAAGAATATTGAACTACAATTAATAGATCAAGATATTAATATAACCTTAAAAAAATTAACAAAAATCCCAAGAAGAGAAAAATTCAAAGTTTTTTGGGATATTTTAACAGGATTCTTCAAAAGAAAAGAAAAAATAGAGTTTGATCTTGCAAAAGTTCCAAAAAAAGAATTAATTCTTAAAATTTTAGACCAAGTAAAAAGAGATTACCCTTCAATTCATGATATATTAATAGAACAAAGAAACAACGTAATGGCAAATAATTTAAAGAACATTTTCTTTAAGGATAAAGACAAAAAAATATTAGCAATAGTTGGAGCAGGTCATGTCTCAGGAATCAAAAAAATACTCTCAGGAAATTAGAAGCTTAATTTACTTTATAATTTTCTTAACAATAATTTTTGGTTATAATGATAAATCAGATGTACTCAGTATAAATCTCTGGTTAACTAACTTAGTTTTGGTTTTAGCAATAGTTGCATTAATTTCATTAGTTTATGTCCTAGGTATAAAATTAACATCAAAAAAGTATGGTAACAAGGCCTATTTTAAATTAACAGATAACCCTAAGTCACTAAAATCATATATTAGACATATTCTAGCTTTGGCCTTAACTTTAGTTTCTAATGGGTTAATTTTCTTTACACCTCTTTACAATATTGAATTTAAAAAAGTCAGACAACTAAATAATATTTATGAACGAGATAGAGAATATGATCAAGCTTTAGCATTTTTTTCAGGAAACTTTTTCATTTTAATATTATTATTAATATTTAGTTATTTTAACATAACCCTAGGTTCAATGATGTGTGTTTGGTTCATCGCTTGGAATTTAGTCCCACTAGCTTCTCAATCAGGAACTCAAACATTTTTTATCTCTAGGCCCCTATATGTATTCTCGTTAGTATTTTTCCCATTATCAATCATGCTTTCAATATCTTTTGCACCATTATTATCTTTAATCCTAGCATTAATCTTTGCTATAGCCCTATTCATCTTCTATTATTATATGGCAGAATACAAATCTTACTAAATTAAACTAATAATTCCTTTGTAAATTAGCCAGATTAGAACAATCCAAGTAAAAAAATTAAACACCCCAAAATAGGCAAGTATGATAAATAAAAATACTAAAACATCCATACTCGTCATAAACAAATCCAAAAAAATTATTGATTTAAACAACACTAACAGACCCATTATTAAAGCAAATGTTTTAAACATATTAAGATTTAACAGTAAAATACCCACTGCAGCTAATAAATCAACCAACCCTAATAATTTAACAAACATAATATATTATAAACAAAACATCTTAAAACAGTTACTATGCTTAACTTAAAAAAATTTCAACCAAGAAAATATCAGGAATCAATCTTCCAAACAGCTAAAGATAATAATACTCTAGCAGTTCTCCCTACAGGTGTTGGAAAAACAGGTATAGCATTATTATTAATTTTGGATAGATTGAATAAATTCCCTTCAAAAATTATTTTCTGCTCTCCAACTAAACCACTATGTAGCCAACATGTTGAGACATTAAAAGAACATACAGACATTCCAGAAGTACATCTCTATACTGGAACCACCCCAGCAAAGAAAAGAAAAGAAATATTTGATAGTGCAGATGTTATTGTTGCAACACCTCAAACAATTCAATCAGATTTAAAAAATAAAAGAATTTCATTGCAAAACGTCTCATTATTAATAATAGATGAAGCACATAGAACTGTAAAAAATTATTCTTATAATATAATAAGCACAATTTATTTAGAACAATCTGAATTTCCAAGAATTCTAGCACTAACTGCCTCACCAGGAGGAGATAAAAAAAAGATAGACGAAATAAGGGACAACCTAGCTATAGAATCAGTAGAAATCAGGACAGAAGATGATGAGGAAGTTTCCCCTTACTTGCAAAAAAGAAATATATCCTGGATTAAAGTTCAACTACCTAAAGAATTAATAAATATTCAAAAATGCTTACAAAAAGTTCAAAAAGAAAGATTGTTTGAGTTAAAAAAATATCATATTACTAAACCACTTCATTTAGTCAACAGACGAGATCTAATAGACTATTTAGCACATTTTAGAGGTTTAATAAATCAAAAAAATCCAATGGGTTTCCAAGGAATTTCACTAGTATCTCAATTACTAAAGTTAAGTCATGCATTAGAGTCATTAGAAACTCAAACATTAAGCTCACTAAAAACATTTCTAAACAAGATTCAAATTGAAAAAACTAAAGCTGCCATAGTATTAAAAAATCATCCTGAAATAAAAAAATCATTAGTATTAATAGAAAAAATTGAAGATACTGTTGAACACCCTAAACTAGAAAGATTAAAATCAATAGTGGAGTCTCAATTAGATGAAAATCCAGAATCTAAAATAATAATCTTTGCTAATTTTAGAAATACAGCTTCAGTTATAACTAAAGTTTTAAAGAAAATAAAAAATGCAAAAGTCACAAAACTAATTGGTCAAAAAGATGGATTATCTCAAAAACAACAAATAAAATTAATAGAAGATTTTGAGGATAATATTTACAATATTATAGTTTCAACCTCCATCGGTGAGGAAGGATTATCTATTAACTCACTAGACTTAGCAATTTTTTATGAATCTGTTTCCTCATCAATAAGAAGAATCCAAAGATCAGGTCGTGTTGGTCGTGTCAAACCAGGTAAAATTATTTTCTTAATAACTGAAAATACTCGAGATGAAGCATTTTATTGGAAATCTCTAAAAGAAGAACAAAAAATGAAAAACATTCTAAAAAATATGCAAAAAAAAGAAGAACAAAAAACTTTAATTTAAATTATATTCTTCCAACTTAAAATATTTAGGTCCATCCTTACTTAACTTACTCTTAAACAAAGAAAAATCATTAACTTCAAAACTTTTACTCTCAACTTTTCCTTTCAATAAACTTTTTCTGTCTTTAACAACTTTAATTCTTCCTAGAGTAACATGGGCAGAAAATTCTTGTTTATCATCTATAATTCTCAATAAATTACTATCAACTTCTTTTTGCAAAGCAATTAAGTTTTTATCTTCTTTGAAATTAACAAAAACAACTTTAACAAATTCTTTATTAGGGAAAAAATCAATTTCATTTAATTCTAAACTAAACTTATTAAATTTAATTTCATTTAATTTTTCTTTAATCTTTTCTAAATATTCTTCATTAGTATCTCCAAGAAATTTTAAAGTAATATGTAAGTTCTTCTTAGCTACCCAATTTATCTTTCCTTTTAATTTCTGTTTTAACTCTTTTTGTAAATCATACAAATAATCCCTTACTTCCTTTGATATTTCTACTGCAATAAAAGTTCTCATAATAAAAAAAGAAAAAAGAAATTTAAAAAACTACTTAATTTTTTTTAACATGCCTAAAATAATGTACATAAAGGGTGTATCTAGTATTGCAATAAAGACCTTAACAATCCATTGTCCTAAAATTAGTGGCCATATTGGAAATAACCCATAAAATGCTATAGTGATAAACACTACTGAATCAATTAACTGACTCACAATAGTTGAAGCATTATTTCTTAACCAAAGATGTTTTCCTTTTGTTAACTTCTTCCAAAAATGAAATGCCCAAACATCGTGATTTTGGCTTATAACATAAGCTATAAATCCTGCAATTGCTATTCTTGGTGCTAGTGCTAAAACCTCTCCAAACTTCTCAGCAAAATCTAAAGCAAATGGTGCGGCAGGCCAATTAACTACAATAAAAACTGATACCACTAAAATAACATTTACATAAAATCCAACCCATATAGCTTTCTTAGCTGCCTTTTTACCCCAAACCTCAGACAATAAATCAGTTATTAAAAAAGTCATAGAAAATACTATGACCCCTGCAGGTACGGTAAATGGCCCAAATAAAACAATTTTACTAGCAAATATATTAGCCATTACTGTCAGAGCAGCCATAGTCCCAATTAAATATTCAACACCATACTTTTTACCTAAAACCGCTGTAAAAGAAGTTACAGCTAATGTAATCAAGATCCATAATCCTATTACTGATATATCTATCATTTTAACCTCCTAAGTTATTATCTTATAGTAATAAAAATATAAAAGATTATATAAACTTTATTTCTTCCGAACAGAAGAGTAAAAATTATAAATAAATAGATCATACAATTAATATGAATTTAAATAATTTAGAACAATTAGGATTAACAAATAATGAAATCAAAATCTATTCTTTCTTACTCAAAAAGGAATCATCCACCACAGGACCAATTATAGATTCCCTAAGTTTATCAAGTTCGAGAGTTTATGCATCCCTTCAAGAATTAATCAAAAAAAGTTTAGTATCTTATTACCTAAAGAACAACACAAACTATTACAGGGCGGAATCCCCTGATAACTTAATAAAATTAGCAGAAGAAATTAAATCAAATATCTCTCCAATTGTAGAAGAACTAAAACAAATAAAAAAGGAAGAACAAAAAGAAGAATTTTCTGCAATTTATGAGGGCTACTTAGGTTTCAAACAAGCATTTCAATTACTACTAAAAGAAACTTCAAAAAAAGAAGAAATTCTAACAATAGGATTTAGCCCGTTTAAACAAGGTTTCACAACAGTAAGAAATTATCTAAGAAATGTTGATCATGAGCGCTATAAAAAAAAGATTCCAATGAGAATTCTACTTGATATAAATATGAAAGACACCATTGGAAAAGATCGAGAAAAAGAACCTTATACTGAAGTAAAATATCTTCCTAAAGGTTACATTACTCCTTCAGCATTAAGTATTTTCAAAGATTATGTTATCCATTGGGTTTGGAAGGAAAATCCTACAACTTTTGTAATAAGAAACAAAGAAATTAATGAAAGTTTTAGAAATTATTTTAATTTACTTTGGAAAATGGCTAAAAAATAAATTCTGAAACTATTTTAGCACCAACTAAACTAGTCATATCATTAACGTCCTTGTCAGGATTAATCTCAACTAAATCAACTCTTTTCAAATTTTTTAATTTCTTAAATCTTTTAATAAAATAAAGTAATGACCTACTGTTTAATCCGCCAGGAACCAAATAACCACTACCAGGAGCAAATGTAGGATCTAGTGAATCAATATCAACACTAATATACAAAGAATCAAATTTACTAACCTGTTCCATAATTTCATCACAAACATCCCCTAAATTATTCTCAAATAAATTTTTCATCCAATAAACTTTAACATTATTTTCTTTTAAAAATTCTATTTCACTCTTCCAATATTTTCTCACCCCTATAATTATCAAATTTTCAGGTTTTATTTTATTATTTTCAATTAAACTTCTAACAAAATCTTCATGAGTTAAACTACCCGCAGAAACATCCATATCAAGATGAGCATCAAAAATTATCAAACCCTTATCTTCTCCTTTCATTCCATTAAATAATCCATAAGTAATGCTATGATCTCCACCAATAAAAAAATCTCCTTCAAGTTCACTAAGTTGTTCTTGTAACTTATCTAAATTATCTAAATTTAATTCAGGTTCACTAACCTCAAAATTAACTTTGTGATTATTCTCATTTAATTCAATCTCTTTCAAATTCTCAATAATTTTATCCGGTGCTTTCTCACAACCATCATTCTTCCCCATGGCCCCCATTGAAAAAGGTATTTTTACTATTTTCATAGAATTATAAGAAAATAAGTAATTTTAAATCTTTTCAAATCAATAATTAACCAATGAATGAAAAATCATTAAAAAATATTTCATTGATTTTAGCAATAATTGGTATATTCTTACTAACAATAATTTCAAATTTCCAACAACCAACAAATATCACACTAAATCAACTTAATTCATCCTACCTAAATAAAGAAGTTCAATTTCTTGGAAAATTAACCCATATCAAAGAAACTCCAGGACTATTCATTTTGTCTTTCCGTGATAATAATGGATCCATTACAGGGATAATCTACAAAGAAGAAAACTTGACATTTCAAGTAGATAAATTATATGAAGTCACTGGAAAAATTATAACCTATAAAAAAATATAGACTCAAACCAGAGTTTTATTTCTTTATGAGAAATGTTAAAGTTGATAAAGAACTTTCAAAGGTATTATTGGAATTTCTCAATGAACATTCTATCAGAAGATATGTTTCAACACAAAAAGAGCATATGATTAGTACCATTGACAGATTATTCTCTTTACTATTTTTGTTTTCAAGTTCTGCATACAAGTCAAAATTGAAAAAGATCAAAGATTCAGACAGTTATCATGCAACACTTGCTAAATATGCTCTAAAAATTAGTAAAGATAAAAGCTTAGATAGATCCAAACTCGGAGCATATTCAGATCTTCTAAAAGAGTATTTTGTAGTTGAAAACTTCATTGAAAAAAATTTGAGTTCCTAATCAATCGAGCGTAGCGAGTCTATATCTCCAAAGGACTAGGGGGTTCCGTTTATTTTTATGCCTTTAATTAAAAGCCATAGGCCAATTACTAATTCAAATATGATGCTTGGTACTGTAAGTATCATCATCTGTACATCTGGAATTAAAATATTAATAAATGCAAAAATGAAAACAAGTGTGTATGAAATAACTCCAAGACCAGATAGTATCTTTGGTATATACCCTGATTTGTAAAATAAATATGAAAATAATGTTAAATTAAGTCCAAGAAATACCATTGGTATTGAATATATTACATCATGAATGTTAATTAAGTATCCAAAATTTAAACTCTCTTGATTAATTCCTGTTAAAAATTGTAAAGCTATAAAATTAAGTAAAGCAATCCCTGCCATTAATATTCCTTCTATTAACTTCCATATCAGTGCAATTAATGATAAATTTTTATCTATTGGTTTAAGAATAACAAAAAGTGCTACTGCAAGTATTGTTGCGCTAATTGCTAAGATAATTTCATTTGCTATTGCAATACGAAATAATATTTGATTTGATACGATATTATTTGCTGTAGCTATAGCATTATCTACTACAATAAATTTTGAGAATAAAATCCAATTAGCAATTACATCTGTTAAAATAAATAAAAACATAAATCCTGCTATTTTGGAAGCAATATGCCGTGAATTTTTCATTTTCTTGATATTATTGATGAGATTATTAAACCTAACCCTAATCCTCCCATTATCGACCCTATGAATGCCATGGTATTTTGTGGTAAAAAGAAAAATCCAATACCTATGCCTAACATTATTCCTCCTCCAATAGCCCATGAACTTTTATCTTCATTTTTAATCATTTTATTTACCTCGTTTTATTTTTATTTATCGAATCCCATAACACTTCAAAACTGTTTAATATTTGTTGATTATCTACTTTTTTCTTTTTGATAAAATCATTTAAAAAAATATGATATATGCTCATAAAAATACTTGAAATAATTTCAAAAGACCAATCCTTGATTATTCCTTGTTTGATTCCACTCTTCATTGTCTCTTTTATCTCTTCAAACAATGATTCCATTTCTTTAATGTTTAATTTTGAAATATATTTTGAATTAAGGAATTTTTGTATAAAGTCATTTTCAATTTTATTGTTTAATCCCCAATTAATCATATTAAACCAAAGTTTTCTAATTTTTTCTTTAGTATCTTCTGTTTTATCAAAATCTTTATTGACAACCGCACTCACACTTTTGTTACAATATATATATGCAGAATTGATTAGTTCTTCTTTAGTTTTAAAATGATAGAATAATGTACCTGAAGCTACACCAGCTTCTTTAGATATTTGACTTGTTGGTGTGTTTTCAAAACCTTGTTTTACAAACAATTTAATTGCAGTTTTCAATAATTTTTCTTTTTTATCCATCTTATTAACTGAGTAGTCAGTCAGTACATATAAATCTTTCGATTTTGTTAGTAGATTTCGATTGTAAATCTTTGATGGACTAAGGCGTTTCGTTAAGTTCTTTTAATTAGAAAAAAGGAATTACATCTAATATTTAATGTAAAGAAGGAAGAATATAATTTTCAACAACTCTGAACAATGTTGTCTTCTTAGCATAGTTTCCACCAGTAAAAACTACGACCATATCAAGCTCAGGAAAAACCATGATTTCTTGACCACCCCAACCACCTGCTCGGAACATTTTTATTTTTTCACCTTTATGAGGTAGCTCGCTAATCCACCATGTATAACCATATCCATTTTTTCCTGAATCTTCGCCTGGAATAATTATGTCCACGTTATTATTATAAATGGTAGAGCTTTTTTTCACCCATTCCAAAGAAATAATTTGTTGATCTTTCCACTTTCCATCATTTAGATATACTGCTCCAAATTTAATCATATCTCTAGGAGTCATATCAAATGCACCTGAACCATCCCAGACACCTCAAGGGAATTGCGACCATTTATTATTTTTAACACCAAGTGGATCTAGTAAATATTCTTTTGAAAACTCTTCAATATTCATCCCTGAAGCATTTTTGAGAATTTCACCGAGTATTGCCATACCACACCATTGTATGTAAATAACTGACCAGGTTCTTTCCACCAAGGTCTATCCAAAACACAAGTGATTGTGTCTTCACAATCAAACCATAGCGAATCAATACTATTAGCTGATGAACCGTGAGCTGCACTCCATTCATCCCAAGCCAATCCCATTGTCATTGTTAGAAGATGTTCGATAGTAATATATTCTCTGTTATCGATTTTTAGGTGTTGATAATTTGGCAAATAGTCGAATATGGATTGATTAACACTTTTTATAAAACCTTTATCAACTGCAATTCCAATACAAGCCGAAGTAATACTCTTAGTAACTGACATCATTTCATGAGGTGTGCTTTGATTCCAGTCAACTAATTCTCCATGATATTTTGGTTCATCCCATTTATACTTATGACCCTCAAAATATTCTTCTAATACAAGTTGGTTATCCTTAAATATAAGTATAGAATGTACTTCATTGTATTTGCCTCGTCTTATTTTATTTACTGCTTTTTCTATTATTATTTCATCAATATTAACTTTATCTAATGTTCCAACTTCAAGACCATCGTCAATGTTAACTGGCAGTTCATATTCGTATGTAGGTTCTGGACTACACCCTATCAAAAATAGAAATATTAAGGAGATTAGTAAAATAATTTTTTTCATATTAATAAATATAAATGGGCAGGTTAAATACTTTTTTATTTTGACCATATTAACTATAAATGTCCGAAGGACTAGGTGAATTCATAAATATTTTAATATATATATATATATCAAAAGAATCATCCAACCTGATTAAACTTCTTGAAAGTAATCCGGGAATGCATCACAATATGACAAGCCTTTTAAAATCCTTTTTATACACATGGTACAAAGTGACGAACTATCGCCATAATTCTTTTATGGTCTTAGGTTGTCAAAGTTTGGTCTGGGAATGCATATATTTTCAGGCGAAAAGAGATAGAAAGAGAGTCGGAAAAACCTACAAGTTCATTGGAGAGATTTCGGTTTACAAGCCCTAAAACATATAAAACTAGTCGATACAGACAATATATGTTTCTCGAAATTATCCTTGCAATACTGCTTGGTGTGGCTTCCGGGATTTTTACAGGCCTTATCCCTGGAGTCCATATAAATTTAGTCGCAGCATTAATCTTGTCTATTACTTTCTTAAGCAACTTAGATCCAACTAACTTAATTACATTCATAGTTGCAATGTCCATCACTCATACAATTCTAGATTCAATACCTTCTATTTATTTAGGTGCGCCAGATGCAGATCAAGTATTATCAGTCTTGCCAGGACATAAATTATTATTAAAAGGTCGAGGCCATGAAGCAATTGTATTAACAATTATAGGTTCATTGTTTGCAGTAATCATCTCAGTCTTATTATCACCAACAGTTTTCATATTAGTAAGTTCATTTTATACAAAAATAAAAGCAGCTATTCCTTTTTTACTAATTCTAACTTTAATTTTTTTAATCTTAAAAGATAAGACTTCAAAATTTGTATCATTCATAATAGTGTTACTTGCGGGATCACTAGGATTTTCAACATTAAATTTAGAAAATGATCAAATATTATTCCCTTTGTTCTCTGGACTGTTTGGAACCTCCACTTTAATAGTAAGCTTAAACAACAAAACAAAAATTCCAAAACAAATTATTTCATTTCCTAAATTAAAAATGAAAAAACTCCTCTCAACTCTTTCTTTTGGATTCTTCGCAGGTTTACTAACTGGTACTTTGCCCGGGCTTGGAGCAGCACAAGCAGCAACAATGGTAGAATCAATAAATAAAATTAAAAATAAATATTATTTAGTCTTAACAGGATCATTAAATACTTTTGTCATGATTTTTAGTTTCATTACATTATATTCTATAGATCGTGCTAGAAATGGCTCAGTAATAGCAATTTCTAAAATAGTTGAGTCCTTCACATTTTCAAATTTAATTTTAGCCCTAGCTGTAGCTTTAACAACTGCAGGAATAGCAACAATACTTGCATTAAAAATATCAAAAAAATTCTCAATACTACTCTCTAAAATAAATTATAAAAAAATCTCAATAATAATTATCATATTCATAACAGCTCTAACGTTCTACTTAACAAGTTTTATAGGGCTCTTAATTTTATTAACTTCAACGTTCTTAGGAATTTATGTTAATTTAAGAGGTATTGCTCGTTCACATTTAATGGCAGTATTAATAATCCCTGTTATATTTTATTTAATACTCTAACCAAACCATTTTCCTAGTCCTTCTTGTCTATCCTTCTCTTTTCCAAAAAAACTTTCTATCATCATTTTTACTAAATCTAAACTTTGTGTTAGATAGGGTGGTAAATCATATTTTGCAGCTAAACTTAAACTAGGCTCTAAGTATTTTATTACTGAACCTTCAGAAACAGTAAATAATAGTTTTCCACCACATTGATTGCAAATCCCACTTAAAGGTGGCCGCCTATATTTTTCATTACAACTAACACACCTATACTCTTGTGTACCAAATTTTCTCAAATTACCCTTCAAATCCCTAATAAAATGTCTGTCTATAACTAACCTGGCAACGTCATCAACATCCACTGCCCTAATCTTCTCCGCTAAATTAATCTGCCCAATAACTTTTTCCGCCATATTGGGTATTGATTTATATGCACTATATACTACACCATTATTAATATTTGAAACAGGATGTGTAAATTTATGATTAATATATTCTTCATTAGTTTCTAATACATCTGCAATCTGTTTAATCTTGAAATCCCATGGCATTTTAAAATTTTCACAAGCTTCATAAAATTCTAAAGGATAATTATCTACAATATCCATATCAAAAACCATATCGTCAACCTCACCAGCAATTAAATTAGAAGAAACAACTAGTGGTGCGTCTTGTGTTGCACCTCTATGTGCAGACAAATATTTTCTAGAGAAATTTAAAAAAGTATCAAGTAAAAGGGTAACTGCTATTTCATCACCATCACAATCTCTTCTACAAGCACAATGCAAATAAGGATGTGCATACAAAACTTGTGTTCTAGAAAAGCCAATTATCCTCGCAACAGTACCAGCTGAAATATGTGGTGCTAAAGCAACAGTCAAATGACCAATTAAATCCTCAGGTTTCTTGAGATTATAAAACTTTTTTTCATGGTAAACTTTAACTAATAATTCATCAATAAACTTAGCAGCTCTAAAAAAAACTTTGTCGCATCCATCCTCACTAGAATTATCACACCTTGGTAAAATAATATCTTGAGGTTTTATTTCTATAACTTGATCCACACTAGTAATTTCTTCACCCTTAATGTCTTTATCATAACCTAATTCTTCTAACTTTTCCAAACTCAAGTCTATTTCACTAGGCTTAAACGCAGTCAACGCCAACTCAGTACCATCAAATCGTATAGTCCCATCTTTGTTAACACTCAGTCCATACCTACTCCTTAAGATTCCTTTAGATAAATTTTCAACAGTATGATCTTGATTACTAGTTTCCCTAAGGCCTTTAATTAATTCAGGATATTCTCTAATCTTAATTTGTTTTAATGCAGCATCGAAATAATCTCTCACAGGTAATTCCATTTTCTTAAATGATGCAGATCTATGTGTGAATACTTCCCCATTAAATTCTTTTTTCAATTCACATTTTTCATCTTTGCTATCATTACAATCTCGACAAAAATACTTTTTTCTTACCCCCTTACCACACACATGACAGTTATGATACGCTGAATCAATTTTGCATTCATCACAATAATAATAAGAAAATTCCCCTGTTACCTTTCCATGTTGTAGGGCACTTTGAAAACTTTTTAATCGTCCACCCTCATCACCAACTGGAAATAAAACATGAGGGTTACCTTTTAACTTTCTCATCTTACCCTTCTCAGGTCGTCCCATCCTAGCACCAATAAAATAACCAGATTTATCCCTTAATTTAATCTCGGAATTTATATTTAATATCTCTAGCCCATTCTTTCCTTCAGGATTCTTAACTTGACCCATAAAGTAACAAAATGATTTCATATCCTCACCCTCAATAATAATCTCGCTTCCAACTAATCTATATTGCAACCCAATTAATTCAAGTAATCTTTTTTCTTTTTCCTTTGGTAAAACAAAGTTATCTCCTTTTTGCCTACCCTTACGATAATATCCTAAAAGTTTTTGAAAATCTTCACCACTCAAGTCATTCCAATGATATGTCCATCTTGGATGTATTGGAATTTTATACATTTGAGAAAATTTTAAGGCATCTGTAAAATTAATTGTAGCATTAAAATCATTTGAAATATTATCAAATATTATTTTCAATTCATCACTTAATTCAACATCTTTTATTTTAGCTTCAAGTTCCCTTAACCACCACTCCTCACAATATCCTGGTGGAATTAAAACATGGGCCCTATTAAAAAAATCACCATAAGGCACTAACAAATCACCTAGGAAAATAATTTCCTTTATATCCTTACAATACTTCTTAGCTTTTTCAACATTATCTAAAAAAACAACATCACCATTATTTAATTTAACAATGGGCCCTTCAATAGAGTCACATGCACTCAAAGCACTCCCCTTAGATGGCCTTTCTATTTTTACCTGACTCCCTATCGCAATATAATCATCTAGTACAACCATTGTTGCTGGATGTATAGCTAAACTACTCAGTCCAGTATTTCTTGCCCTTCCATATCTTAATCTAAAACCACCAACACGTAGTGGGTGGGTTAGCACAGGCCTTCCCGCCACTAAATCTTTAATAAAAGTATAATCAGGTTTAATTTTCTCACCACTATCTTCATCTGTTTTCTCATGAGCCTTAATCTTTTTTTGAGTTTCCAAAAATCCTTCTAAAAAATCCCATTGCTCTAGTTCAAAGTCATGTCCCCATTTACTTAATTGCTTCCACAACTTCGGAGCCTTCTGACACAATCCCTCACCCATGACTAAACAAACTCCATTTCTAATTCTATTAGTATCTATTCTTTCCAAATCCTTGTAATTACTTACCTCTAATTTCTCAGAAGGATCCCCATCTATCTGCACACCCAGTCCCTTAACCATAAATTCAATTTCTTCATCACTTGGAAAATACTGTAAATTAGTTATTCGTTCATGATAATCTCTCAACTCAGTACAAAATCTTTTAATCTCTTTTTCATCAGGGTCATATACACTATATCCAAATTTTTTCCGAATATAGTCTGCAATTATAACTGAAACTGAAGCACCTGTACCTCCCGCACTTCTTATAGGTCCTGAAAAAAACAAAGACAAATATTCCTTTCCATCTTTTCTTTCTCTAACCTTTAAATTAGTAAATCCTTCTAGTGGGCTACTAACCACACCATTTGTAACATACGCCATACCAACTCTAATACCAATTTCCATCGATTCAATTTTATCTTTAAATTTACAAAATTTCTCACGAGACACTTCTTCAGCAATTTTTAAAGCAACCCTCCAATCAAGTTTCCCATATTCTTCCTCTAACTCTTGAATTCTCTCAGTCACATTAGTATCCTTAATTTGTGGGGCAACTACACTAATCAAACCAACTACTCTCTCCGCCATATTCCTAGCAATCATAATTTCAACAGAATTAACAGGGTCAAGACCCTTAGCTCTAGCTTTATTTGCTATTTCCAAGGTTTTTTTTACCCTTTTATCTAAATTTTTAAAATACTCATCCATTTTCTTCTAAAAAATCTATAATTTTAACAGCCCTTGTTGCAGTATTAACAACTATAATCTTACAGGGATCTGGAACCATCCCTTGTTTCTCTTGATAATCAGTTTGACCAACCCAACAACCACATTGTAATGTAGTAACGTTCCTATAATTTCCTATACTAATCTTATGGATATGACCTGTAGCAAAAAAATCTGGAGTCTTTCTAATAATTAAAGGGTCCCCCCTAGTATCTGGAACAAATAATGCAGAACTATAGGGTGGGGCTAAATGTCTCCTCTTTAACATGTACTGCATTATCAAATCAGCCCTATTCATGCCTCCAGCATCCTTTATACTAGGAATATTTTCAGACAAATAATACATACTATAACCATGATACATTAAAATATTAAATCCTGGAAATGTCTCAGTTTTTCCAATAGACACACTAGATGGATTACTTAAGGGAAATACATTAGGTAATTTATGTAATTGTTTTGCAATTTCTTTAGGTAAAGGGGGTTGAGGTTCACTTAATCTCAAAGAATCATGATTTCCCCCAATCATGTAGAGATTAACATCCGTTCTAATTTCCTTAAAAATATTAGTAATGCCATCATACTGTTCATATATATCTTCAATAGCTAAATCTTCATTTTGATTGGGATATATTCCAACACCCTCAACTATATCACCAATAATAAATACATCTTTTACCTTACTACCAATTTTACGAATATCCTCTCCACCATATTCTCCATTCAACCATTTTGTAAAATTTTTGAATTCTTTTTCGTAAAATTTCTTAGCACCATAATGAATATCTGTTGTAAAAACCAAATATTCTTCCTTATCACTTTTTTTTAACTCGTTTGACAAATTAACATCTGGAAAATAATAATTTTGTAAAAATACTACCTTATCTCCAGTCATTCCTGTTATCCCTATAACTTCATCATGGCAAATATCCTTAGCATCTTCAAAACAATTACTCCTTTGAGTACAAATAACTGTGATTTCTCCAGTAGGATCTTCTAATTTCAAGATAATATTTCCATTCCTTGTAATATCTCTATCCTTTACTATTCCAATTGTGGCAACAAATTCCCTACTATTTTTTCCAAGAAGTCTATTTATTGATACCGCACCCTGCAATTCCGTCCTAGACATTAATAAATTCCTAAAGTGGTTATACCTACCTCGATAATGGTTAACAAAATCTCTTACCTCTTTCTTCTTATTCTCTTCCTCATATGTTTCAACTAAATCATCTTTAACAAAAAGAACCTTTTCTTCCTTTGCTTCAACTTTTTCTTCTTGCTTCTGCTCTAAAATATCAACTGTTGGTAATACACCCCTATTTAAGAAATCCTGAACCTGGGTACTCATAAACCTAAACCTTCTTTTAATACTCCACTGATTTGCGGCACAGTACTCTCAGGTATTGCTACTGATATCTCTCTAGTTCTCCCATATCTTCCCTTAGAAATAACTTTTGCATTAATTATGCCTAGCATATCTAATTCACTTATTATATCTGAAATTCTTCGCTGCGTTAAAGGCAATAAACCCACCTTCTTACAACAACCACTATAAAAATCAAAAACTTCACCTGTAAAATTCTTTCTAGAACCATTACATGTACCTAGTATTGCATATAATGCAAGCTGAAATTGTTTTGGTTGGATCTTAACTAAATCAAGCACTCTATCTTTCTCAATCTTTTCTTCTGCATCATCTAAATGTTCCACTAAAATTTTAGTTTCACTACTTCTCTCTGTTAAATCCCCTGCAACCCTTAATAATTCTAATGCCCTTCTCGCGTCCCCATGTTCTCGAGCCGCATAAGCTGCACATTTCTCAATTACACCTTGGCCAATAGCACTTTCCCTAAATGCGATAGACGATCTATCTCTTAAAATATCTTGTAATTGTAATGCATTATATGGTGGGAAAACTAATTCTTCCTCACCTAAACTACTTTTTATCCTCGGATCTAACCCTTCTGTAAACATTAAATCATTACTAATTCCAATAATTGATAATTGACAATTTTTTAATTCTGAATTTAGTCTCGTTAAATTATATAATATACCATCCCCGGCTTTTTTTACAATTTGATCAATCTCATCTAAAATTAAAATTAATAATTGTTCTTTCTTATCTATTTTTTTCAAAAATAAATGATAAACTTGATCTGTGGGTAACCCTGTAGGTGGAATATCTTCTCCAACACTTCTAGCTAATTCTGCAATCAACCTATATTCTGTATCTGCAACTTTTTTCAATTTACAATTCAAATAACATAATTTAATTTCTAAATTGGTTTTTTTACTCATCTCCTCTATTTGATTCATAACATATAAACTTACACAAGTCTTACCAGATCCTGTTTTCCCATATAAAAATACATTACTTGGTTTTTCCCCTCTAAGAGCAGGTGCAAGAATACTAGCAAGTTGTTGTATCTGGTCCCCCCTATGGGGAATATTATCAGGAGTATAATTAGTCTGTAATGCTTTTTTATTAATAAATACTGGATCTTTTTTTAGATAATCCTCAAAAAATTGTGTCAACCCTTTTTTCATAGATCATTAATTCAAAACTACTTATATTTAAACATTACCTCAATTCAAAATATACCCTTACACCTATATTTCCACTAGAACATGTTTTTTTAAAATTGATACCTTCGTTTCGAGTAGAACTTAAAAATAGTAACAGTATATAATATATATTATATAATATATAATAAATATAATATATATATAATATTAAAAAATCTTAAAAAGGAAACTTCAAAAACCCCAAATTTGATAACTACAAGCCTTTTAAATAAATCAATTCACTCATTAACTTCACTCTATCCCCTTTAAAACTCTAATTCATAATACCTCATTCCCAATACCCTCTATAATTTTTCCAAAAGAAGCTTATTTTAATTATATCCTCCATATGAAACATAGGTGTGAGGGGGTCCTATATTTTTTTTGAATTTTCCCACATAATTTTAAAAATTTTCTTAAAAGAATTTACAACTTTTGGGTGTTTTATGATGATATTCACATGTTTTTCACTTAAATTTTATATCATTACTTCATGATTTCATACATTCATAAATCATATTAATTAAATTATTATAGATAATATATTATTATTAATTAATTTATATTATTATAATTATTATATAATTTTAGAAATAATAACTAATATAGGAAATAACTAATTAAAAAAATCATTAATAATGAATTTATGTATGATACTATCAAAGGTTATAGATATATGGTATTCATAAAAGAAATAAAATCACTTAATTTCTTCTTTTTTTATTAACTAAGAAACTAATCTTCAAAAAAACGATAAACATATAAATAAGTTTATCACAAGTTACTCCATGGTAGACGAAGAAAAAAGATACTCAAATGAATTTCTTAGAAAGAAATTAGTTACAAAATCCGGAAAAGCTCTAGGTGAAATTCAAGATTTAATTTTTGAAACACGTACAGGTGAAATTCTACAAATTGTATTAAAAAACCCAACAAGTTATTGTGATGGTTTGGAATTAGAAAGAGATAACAAAACAAAAAACATACTAATACCTTTCTCAGCAGTTATAGCTGTCGGTGATTTTATAGTAGTTGAAGAAGAAGAACTAGTATAACTTATATATTCTCTTTTTTTTAATTAATCAAATGAAAGAACTTAAATTTAAATCAACAGCGGAAATTAAGGTACCAGAAAAAACAATAGACCAGATTATAGGTCAAGAAAAAGCTACAAATTTAATAAAAAAAGTAGCAAAACAAAGACGTCATTTGCTTCTAATCGGTCCACCAGGTATTGGAAAATCTATGGTTGGACAAGCTCTTGCAGAACTTCTACCTAAAACTAAATTATTAGATGTTTTATCCTATCCCAATCCTCAAGATGATAATGTCCCATTAGTTAGAACACTACCAACTGGTGCTGGAAAAAAAATTATGCAAAAAGCTAAACTTCAAGAAGTATCTTCTTCAAAAAATCAAAATATTATTTTTTTCATATTATTAATAGTTGCAATAGTTTCCCCATGGTGGATTCGTAAACAATATGGGGATATTTTAGCCGCAGCTTCTTTAATAGGTTCTATGATCTTTCTTGCAGCATTTATTTTATTTATGAATTTAAACAAAAAAATGTCTATGACTGGCCAAAAAGCAATTACGCCAAAATTAGTTATAGATAATTCAGATAAGAAAGTTTCTCCATTTATAGATGCAACAGGTGCACATTCAGGTGCATTACTTGGAGATGTACTTCATGATCCTTTACAATCTGGTGGCTTAGGTACTCCACCACACGAACGCCTAATTCCTGGAATGATACACAGAGCAAATGGTGGTGTTTTATTTATAGATGAAATAGCTAATCTTTCACCTAAATCTCAACAAGAATTGTTAACTGCACTTCAAGAAAAAAAATATCCAATTTCAGGACAGTCAGAGCGTTCTTCAGGTGCCATGACTCGTTCCCAACCACTACCTTGTGATTTTGTCCTAGTAGCTTCAGGTAATGCAGACACACTAAATAAAATGCACCCAGCCCTAAGGTCAAGAATTCGTGGTTATGGTTATGAAATAATAATGGAGCATGAAATAGAATCATCTCCAAAAAATATTCTAAAAGTAGCACAGTTTATAGCTCAAGAAGTAAAAAAAGATGGGAAAATTCCACATTTCTCAAATGCAGCAGTCTTATTGGTTGTTGAAGAAGCAAAAAAAAGAGCAGGTCGTTCTGAAAAACTAACCCTACGTTTAAGGGAACTGGGTGGTTTAGTAAGGGCTGCCGGAGACATAGCTCTCGAGGAAAATACTAAACTGGTCCAACCTAAACATGTCAAAGCTGCAAAATTACTAGCAAGAACATTAGAAGAACAAACCTCAGATAAATATATTGAATTAAATAAGGAATACCAAGTCGTCTTAACTAAAGGTTCAATAATTGGAAGGGTAAATGGTTTAGCTGTTTTAGGTTCTTCACATTACCAATCTGGAATTGTTCTCCCCATTGAATCAGTTGTTGCCCCAGGTGGAAATAAAACTGAATTTGTAGCCACAGGACAACTAGGCAAGATAGCTAAAGAAGCAATAAAAAATGTTTCAGCAATCGTTCTAAAATATTTCGGAGAAGATATCAAAGAAAAATATAATATTTTTATTCAATTTATTCAAACTTATTCAGGTGTAGAGGGAGATTCTGCGTCCATCGCTGTAGCAACTTCAGTTATTTCAGCCTTAAAATCACTCCCAGTAAAACAAAATATAGCATTAACAGGTTCTTTATCAGTTCGTGGAGAAGTTTTAGCGGTTGGTGGGGTAACAGCAAAAGCAGAAGCCGCAGTAGAGGCAGGCCTGTCTACAATTATCATTCCAGATGCCAATAAAAAAGATTTATTATTGTCTGAATCACAAAAGAAGAAGATTAAAATTATCACAGTAAAAAGAATTGAAGATGTATTAAAACATGCTTTAGTTTGGAATGGAAAAGAGTCTTTACTAAAACAACTAGAACAATCTAAATAAGGTCTTTATAGGCATAGTATACTTCTTTTTTCATTTGCCATTTTCTTTTAATTTTCCTACCACTGCTCTCTCTTATCTCATTAATTAAATTTTTTCTTTTCATCTCTTTTAATAATTTTAATGTAAACTCATTATCTCTAATTATTTTCTCAGCCACACTTTCAGTATACTCAAACTCTGGGTAATTTTCAAACATTTCTCTTAGTATATCTTCCTTTATTCTATCTTGTTTTTCCTTTGAAATTCTACTCATTCTGTATACCGCATAAACATAATTTTAAAAACTTAATACTTATTTAAACTTTATGCAAACTTTCAAAGACGAAGTAATATCTCTCCTAGAAAAAGAAATAAAATTACCTAAACAAGAAATTTCTAAACTTTTAGAAACACCACCCAAACAAGAACTTGGAGATTTGTCATTCCCTTGCTTTACCCTCTCTAAAGAATTTAAAAAAGCACCCAATGAAATTTCTCTCTCATTACAAAAAAAACTTAAAACTAATGATAAAATCTCAAAAATAGAATCTCTAGGCCCTTACCTAAATTTCTTTTTCAATCCTGAAGATTTAGTAAAGTCAACACTTGATCTTGTTTTAAGTAAAAATTATCTATCTCCTAAAAAAAATAAACAAAAAATTTTAATGGAGTTTCCTTCTCCAAATACTAATAAACCACTTCACGTAGGCCACTTAAGAAATATGGCGTTAGGGGAATCAACTTCTAAATTATTAGAATCTCAAGGCTATGAAGTCATACGAGTAAATCTAAATAACGACAGGGGTATCCACATCTGTCAAAGTATGTTGGCATACAAAAATTTCGGAAAAAATTCTCAACCAGATAAAAAATCAGATCATTTCGTTGGAGATTATTATGTCTTATTTTCAAAAGAAGCTAAGAAAAATCCAGATTTAAATCAAGAAGCTCAAGAATTATTAAAGAAGTGGGAGAATAATGATTCAGATACTGTAAAACTTTGGGAACAAATGAATTCATGGGCATTAGAAGGTTTTAAAGAAACCTACAAGCGCTTTGGAATTTCTTTCAATAAACAATACTACGAAAGTAAAATCTACAAAAAAGGAGCAGAAATGATTCTTTCAGGATTAAAACAAGGAAAATTCAAAAAAGATGAAACAGATTCAATCTATATAGATCTAGGAAAACAATTAGGTAAAAAGGTATTGTTAAGATCAGATGGAACTTCATTATACATCACTCAGGATCTATATTTAGCAAAACAAAAATATGACGACTATAAATTCGATAAATCAATCTATGTAGTCGCAAATGAACAAGACTACCATTTCAAAGTTCTATTCGAAATTTTAGAATTATTAAATTATAAATTTGCAAAATCATGCTATCATTTAAGTTATGGTATGGTATTTCTACCCTCAGGAAGAATGAAATCAAGAGAGGGTAATGTAATAGATGCAGACGACTTAATGGATGAATTATCCTCATTAGCAAAAAAAGAGATCCAATTAAGAAATGACATCCAAGAAAAAAAATTAGTAGATATATCTGAGAAAATAGCATTATCAGCACTGAAATACTTTTTACTAAAATTTTCACAACACAAAAACTTCACATTCAATCCAGAAGAATCAATTTCTTTCGAAGGTGACACTGGCCCCTACATTCAATATTCTTTAGTAAGGGCCAATAAAATTCAACAAAAAGTAAAACCCCTTTCATCTAAGATCAGTTACTCATTACTAAACTCCAAAGAGGAGTTATCTTTAATCAAAAAAATGAGTTTGTTTCAGTCAGTTTTAGAAAAAGCAGCGAGTTCATATGAGCCCCATATACTAGCCGAGTTCGCATTTAGTTTGGCAACATCATTTAATACCTTTTATGAAAAATGTCACGTCATAAAGGCAGAAAACAAAGATATTCAAAATGCTAGACTCTATTTGGTATCAGCATATTCTAAAATTATAAAACATGCATTATATCTTTTAGGAATTAATGAAGTCGAATTAATGTAATCAAGAACAACGAATCTTTTAAATACCCCAACTTAATTATTTTATTAACAAAAAGGAGGATTAAAATGGCAATTGTAGGTTTCGGTTTCGATAAAATAAGTGCAGAAAAAAAATCAGAAAAGCTTCCAAAAGAAGCAAAGATAGAATCAAACATAAATATTTCTAATGTTGAAGGGGACGAGATGAACGTCGGAAAAAATCAACCACTATTAAAAATAGGTTTTAAGTTTTCAATAGACTACCAACCAGATTATGCCCTATTGGAAGTAAATGGTCATGTTCTTAACATGTTGGATGAAAAAGAACATAAAGAAGTTTTAGCTAAGTGGGATAAAGACAAGAAACTAGACAAGGATATATTAACAACAGTGTTAAATTTTATACTGGCAAAAGTCCATATAAAATCATTAGAACTTAGCCAAGATTTAAACTTACCACCACATCTTCCACTTCCTCATGTACAAACAAAACCAGAGGAAAAAGAAGACCCTAAACAATCAGAATATATTGGTTAAAAAAACTGTTTTAATTTTTTTGTTTCTTTTGCTTTTTTATACGCTTCTTCCCACGTACATTTTGTTTTGTTCATTATGTTTGTAACATGTTCTTCAACGCTCATGTTACTATATATTCAATTTTGTTTATATACATTCTTTCATTCCTTAATACAATTCACAATATATGTTTAGAAGAGAAACTAATCTTATAACTGCATCTACTTCCTAATAGTTTTCTTCTTATAGGCTTTGATTCCACTAACAGCAATGGTTTTCTTTTCTTCACTAATGCCTTCATTGGCACCCATCATCACACCGCTAATAATTAAAGCAAATCCAAAAACTAATTCAGCTACAGTATATCCATTCTTCTGAAGAACAAATAAGTTGTAAAAACTACTAATAACAACAACTAACCCTAAAGTGGATGCGGTATAAGCAGCTAGCTGTGCTTTCTCTGGGTTCAATGTAGCAATACCAAGAATAATAATAGTTAAGATGATAAAAGCAATTTGTTGTATTTCACTTCCCAATACTCCACCATTTTCAAACAACGCTTTACTAATGTTTCCACCCTCAACAAATGCGAGAAACATTACAGAGATTAATATAACAAAGAAACTAACATTAGTTTTAAGATTTATTGAGCTCACCTCTGTATCACCTATGATAAGTTTAAGTTTATTCATTTATATTCTTTTCTATAACCTTTAATCAATCATTAATCACTTAATCAATCACTTAATCACGAAAGCTTAATAAGTTTTTTTCAATTACTACTTATATGGCTTTAAATGAAGAAAAAATAAAGAATTCCTTTAAAAACATAAAAAAGGACATGGATTTAATCCTTAATGAGCTAAATAGCTTTAAAGATCTTCTAAAAGGACAAAATGAGAAGATATTAAGCTTAAATAAAGAATTGCGTAGTCAAATTAGCCTTAATAATCAGAATAAATCTGATTTTAAGGCTATTAATGAGAGTTCCACAGGAAATAAGGGGGTTAATCAATCAATCAATCAATCATTTAATCAATCAAATCCTAATCAATCATTTAATCATGAAATAGCAAATTTTAAACGAGATTTTGATGAAATATTCATAAATCTCTCAAAACAGCCATTTTTAGTGTTTTTAACAATATATCAATTAGAAGAAGATTTTAATAGGCCTATAAACTATGATGAACTAGCTCAAAGAATGAATTTAACTAAAGAGTGTTTAAGGGCTTATATCAGTCATTTATTGAAAAAAAGAGTACCAATCCTCAAAACACGCAAAAATAATAGGGTGGTTTATCTCTCAGTTCATGAAAAATTCAAAGATTTAAATTTAAAGTCTCATTTATTTGGTCTATATATGCAAAATAATCCAGAACAAACAACGTTTTCGGACTATTGAAGTCTCACTTTTTCTCTAAAACGCTCTTTTTGACCTCTTTTTCTATAAAAAACACCTTTCTATTTGTGTCAACACTCATTTTTGCATTTATTTCAAAACCTATTCGTTTTATATCATTAATATGCCTTCTTACTGTCACAACACTCAGTTTTAGTTCTTTTGCTATAGTCTCATAATCTATAGGTCTACTTGCAACCATTAATACTCTAATTATCTTCTTATGTGCAGGTGTTAGCTTACCTCTCACTTTTGAATGATCAAATTGATCGTTCATGAACGATTGATCTGAACGATTGAACGATTGAACACGTTCATGAACGATTGATCGGTCGATTGAACGCTCTTTTGGAGGTTCTGGGGCTTCTTCATAAAGTTCTTTAAATTCTTCAAAAGCCATTGTCAATTTTTCAATTTTTTTACTTAACTCTTTTATATGTTTATTTTGTTTTTCTTCATTAGATTTAAAGTATTTAACCCACCCACTAACTTTACTAACATCTTTTTTAACGTTGGTAAAAGAGTGTTTCATTACAGAATCCAAATTAGTTATCTTAGAAATTATTTCTTTCTTCTCTTGATCTTTCCTATTAAAAAAACCAAACATTATTTTATTAAACTCAACTTTAATTATAAAACTTTCTCTATTTTGGACCTATACCAAAATTTTTTTTCATTAAACTAATTCTTGTTTCTTCTTCAGGAATACTTAAGTCAATTCTTTGTATAAGCCTTACAGCAGATTCCCTTCCATCTATCTGATTATCTAATGGTATTTCCCTAATATCACAACTTAGTAAAGATGGATAAAAAGATGCTAAATAATTAAGAGGTAAGTAAGGGTAACTGGGCCTCGCTTCAGCCATCAACATCCCACCACCACCCATTCCAAGAATATAACAACTATCACCTATTTTGCCACAGTTGGCCCATACAAATATCTCATCTCTAAACAATTCAAAAGCAGCAATCATATCATCCTCACGTAATTCTTCTAATGTTTCTACATTTCCTCGGTCTTTATCTTGAACACCAAATTTTAAATGTTTACAACAAGGAAAAGGTGTAGTTATATTTATTGTGGGTAAATCTCTCATTTAACACTTGATAATCTTTTTGGAAGTTCATAAATAAAACCTTGATCTACATACTCGTAAGGTATTGGACATCCATCTATCCCTCCTCCTAAAACTCTCCTACCTTCAGTAATCCTAAATTTATTTTTTTTATCTCTGTCAAAATGCACATTTCTCATCATTAAATCACCTTCAAGACTATTCTCTTCAACATCTAAACCATTTATCCTACTTTGTTTTCCAGGACGCATAATTAAAATATCATCGAAATACATACCAATTTCAAGATTTTTCCTTTCAAGTTTATGCACATCATCTCCTAAGTATTCCCTTACAAAATCTTCAACAGCCAGAACATACATTCTTTCTAAAACATCCAATCTTTCATTCCATACATATTCAGGTCCTGGATTTAAATTTAATCTTAAACCATCCAAGTAGTTCCACAATGTAGCACTTCTATTCATTAGATCTAAACAATCAATCCCCCCACCTCTAGAAAAACAATCCATTAGTCCTAATTTAGCATTGCCTAAAACTCTCAAGCCCCTTTTTTTACCAATAACTCTATCCTCTTTAGCTATCATTCCAGTACACACTGGATCCCATTTAGGAAGGATGATTTCAATTGCGCCCTTATCAATCCCAGTAGGTTCCATATATATTATTAAGAACAAAAAACCTTTAAATCTACCTCAAACAAAATATTTAGTCATTGATTAAAAGTTTTAATCTAATAAATTAGACAGTTTTTTATACTTTTTCTTTCTACTTATACTATGACAAGATCCATAATGTTTGATTTATCATATCTCTGTTTAGTTGATATACCTGAAGCAGTATTAAGAAATACGTGGTATTTCGCAGTAGGGGCTAAAGATGAGTTAAATGAAAAAACAAATCCTGAATGTATATCTTCATTACAGGCTGCAGAACTTTTGGGTACAGTGTTGCTCTTAGCTTCTGGGGCAGATACTAATGGGGATATAAGTAATCATATGTTGAAAGATTACACTGCCCTTAAGATTTCATTTGGTTTAGATGCTTCTATTAGACTTGTTAGATCAGTGTATACTGCGGTAGTTTATAATTTTAAGGGTCATAACAAAAGAACAGATTCTCCTGGAATAATAGGTTCATTAAAGGAAATTGGGGAAACTACCCATGATATTTATGAATCATTTAAAGTTCCAAAACTAGGTTAAATTTCAAAAGAAAAACCTTAAAAACCATTATTATTCTCTTTAAACTAGATAGAATGATACTTAACAGCTTTATCGGAGTTGAAGACTTCTAAATACATTAGATTTCAATAATCATGCGCCCAAATAAACTAGCTAGTCTCATATGTAAAATTTCTGCAATCTCCTCAATAGTCATATTTTCTTCAGCTTTGGCAGATTGTTCAATGAGTTACTCATCTAAGCATCCCAATCAACAAATCCCATCAGTTACAACCCCAAATATTTCCTTAAATTCCCAAAATTCAAGTATTCAAGACTATGCTCCTAGTTCTTCAACTAGATTTTCAATTTATACTCTCTCTTTAGTCCTTTTGAGCTATATTGGTAGTTTTTCAGGTCTAGCTGCAGAAGAACCGAGAAAAAAAAGAATCTTATAGGGTTCCCGGCAGACACAAGTTTTAAGTTTTGATCAAAAGTTTTAATTTTTCTAAATTAGGCAGTTTTTTATATTTTTCTTAATATTTAATTTAATGGATTCACATTTTTGGTATAATATTACATGCTTGTACAGTGATAAGCCTAGACAAATAGCTCTAGAAGTACATGTTGATAATTTTTTTATAAATTCTTTAGAAGGTTGTATTGATTTTGATGAATTAAACAGGCAAATAGTTCAAGAAACAGAAATGGATCCTTCCTACACTTATTTAGGTGGTATTTTTGTCCCATCTCCAAATCAAGAGGTATTATTCCAGGCATTTCACCACAAAGAATCAAGAACTGGATTAATATTAAGGGACTCTAATCCTACTAAGGCTTATGAATATACAGCAGATAATTGTATGAATCCACCTATGAGGGAATTTTTAGTTAGTGGTTTTGTAAGATGGGCTAATCAAGTAGATAGATTATATTGGAAAACTCAAGGAAATGAATAATTCTCAATAATTCATATCTCAATTTAAGCAGTTTTTTATATTTTTCTATATTATTAATACTATGATAAGTACATTCACACCTTATTCACCTGCATTACCCTTGGATGATGCTACATTATACCCTTTTGATGAAATTACTCAAAGGGTATCTTGGTTAATAGGGAACCATCCCGAAAGACGTGTTTGGGAGGCATTATATGAAAAAGGCCCGTTAAATGAAAAAGCATTAACAGGTATGCATGATTTAGGTTGGAAAGTAGTGCCATTTAGTGGTTTAAGTGCTACATGTAATGAAATGAGTGATTTGGAAAATGGGATAGATGATCTAACTCTTCAAATTCCAACACATTATCAAAATTACCAAAGGGACAAGGCTTTATTTCATGTTTTAATGCCTGCACATTATGGTGTTTGGGTAAGTGCTGCTGAATCTCATGATGATGGCACTCCAAATCTTTTTAGTCAAGATAATAGGACAATAGTTGAATGGTTAGCAAGGCAAGCAAGAGCAAATCCCAAATTATTAAACTTAGCAATTAATTTATTTGAATTACAACCACAAGTTTATGATGGGGCTAGTTATTTAGCACATTGTGAAAATGGAGGAAATCAATCAGCTTTGTCTTTTATGGGTGGGGCTACATATACTGAAACATTTATGGATTCTCCAAATGTACAACTTCCTACATATACTCCAAAAGTAGATACTAGATTGCCTACACTTTAAATTAAAGAGTAGGTACCAAAGATTTAAATAACTAAATCCTATTTTATTTTAATGAAGATTCAAAAACAACTTTCTAAAAAAGTAGATGATAAAATTTATTACAAATATGTTGTTGTAATTCCAAAACTCAAAATTGAAGAAGCAGGTTTTCAAAATGGTGATAAATTAATAGTAGAATCCACCCCAAATGCTCTAATTTTACGGAAAAAAGAGAATTAATATACTTTCGGTCCCGAAAAGGAACGGATATTCCATCTTATACGAACCTTGCCTATTCCTTATATCTCTAAGGGGTGTTCTTCTGGATTTCCATACTCTGAAGGCATAGGTTCAATAATTAAATCAATATTTTTCATAATATGATTTCCAGCATACCATCTAGGGAAAGAAGTCATAAGATCATAAAAATGACTAACTCCTGGTGGAAAAGGTAATTCTTGAGAATCAAGTAACCCATATCTTAGGTTCATCGCACTCTCTGCAGAGGAAACTCTACCTTTTAAAATTCCAGTAATTTCAATGTCTGCAATCGCAAAACCCAAAGTAAAAAGATTAGATAATAAAATTGTAGAAGCTACTTTTGAAACCACCCTTTTCAGTTTAGGTGAGAATGTTACATTTTCTAAAATTTTCGATTTTCTCATAATCTTATTATATTCTCGTTATTTATAAAATTTACTATCTAAAAGTAATAAACCAAAAATATTAAATAAATGATCTTATTTTAAATCACTTCAACAACTTTTATATACTAAGTTCGTATAATCTGCTAGTATGGAAAAAGAGGAATTTCTAAAAAAAGTAGAAGTTGAATTAAAAATATCAAAGGGTTCACCTTATACAATTAAGAATTACAAAAAATACAATCAAAAACTTCTAGATTTCTCTAAAAAGTCTCCAGATCAAATAACTGAAGATGATATTAAACTTTACATGGCAGAAAATTTAACAGAGTCAGCTTCAACCTCAATTATATTATTTTTATCATCAATAAGATACGCCTACACCATGGTATTGAATAAAGATCTAACCTCCAAAATAAGAAGGCCAAAGAAAGAAAAGAGAATACCTACGGTTTTAACCAAAGAAGAGGCCAAAGCACTAATGGCCTCAGCAGACAACAAAAAGAGCAAATTAATGATATCCTTACTATATGCAGCAGGATTAAGGATCTCAGAACTATTAAATTTAAGATTAGAAGATCTAAATTTTATTGAAAAAATAGGCCATGTAAAACAAGGAAAAGGGAGGAAAGACAGAAATTTCAATATACCTCAATTTTTACTAAATACACTAAAAGAACAAGTAGATAATCAAAAAAAAGCACATGAAGACTATTTATTTACAGGTCCAAAAGGCCAATTATCTTCTAGAAATTTACAAAAAATAGTCACAAATACCTCAATTAAAGCAGGAATTAAGAAATCAGTTCACCCTCATACTCTAAGGCATTCTTTTGCCACCCATTTATTAGAAGATGGTGTAGATTTAAGGTCTATTCAAGAATTACTGGGTCATTCAAACCTTGATACAACCCAAATATACACTCATATTTCAACAGAAAAACTAAGAAAAATTAAATCTCCACTAGATAGTTTGATGGAAAATGAAGAACAGAAATAAAAAAATTAGATAACTTATGATTCCAAATTATCGTATCCATTTCCTTCAAAACCAGGTCCAATTCCAGGTCCAACAGCCATTTCAAGATATCTCTTAATTTGCCCTAATTCATCAGGTGAATTCCCAAACATATATGTTCTCACATTTGAGCCTTCATTCGGTGTTACGCCTAATGAGGTATCTACTAAATCTAATTTTATACTCCTAACATCTAGTATTAATCTATCTGTTGATCCATCATTACGAATAACAAACCAATTTTCACCATCAACAAAATGTAATTCTCCAGAAGTCCCATTATATGTTGCTTCTATGTTTCCCTTTCTTACTGTATGTATTGGTCCAGTTAGCTCTTCACTTGATGCTATTGATTCTACAACATGGTCAAAAATCTCCATTACTGGTCTTCTTTCATCACTCATTTTATAATCCTCCTAAATCTCTCGCTACATTAAGGGAATGAGGGTCCATTTTAACACATTGAACTGCGTCAGGTAACATCATCAATCCAGAAACATATTTAACAGTATTTCTTATACTATCTTCTAATTCACTATCATCATTAATTCTAAAATGTTCTTTGTTTCCATTACTATGCCCTATCGCACCATGTAATTCCCCTCTCATTCTTTCTACTCTTTTATCATAAGCAGTAACCATAATAAAAGTACGTTGTTCTATGTTTACACGAATTCCTCTTTCTTTATCTTCTATATACAATGTTTCAGTAGATCCAATTGGCCGATATTCAATTTTTAAATCATGATCTGGAAAGGTTTCATCAATCCATTCTGATTCTCCTAAAGTCAAATCTAAGCCTTTAAGCCTTACAATTCCTTCTAAAACATCTTTAACTGGGTTATATTCCATATTTACCTTAACTCAGAAAAATATTTAAAAGTATGGGCTCGACGGGATTCGAACCCGCGACCCCTTGGTTAAGAGCCAAGTGCTCTAGCCAGGCTGAGCTACGAGCCCAATAAAAATTAAGAATAAGAATGATTTAAAATACTTTTTATTACAAACTATTTTCTATAATTTGTTTAACTAAATCATTAACATTTTTTTTACATAATGCAACCACACCATCGCCAGCACCATAGTACACGTTAGCAATTTCATCGACGACAACTAAACCAGTTGGGAAAACAACATTAGATACTAAACCTTCTCTTTCATGTTCTTCTTCAGGTTCTAATAATGGATCTTTACAAATAAATGTGGGTCTTAATTCTCCTTTTTCTTCTGTAAAAACAATTCCACCCATTCTATATTTCCCTACTAATTCACCTGGTTTATCTAAATTAGGCATTCCTTCAACACCATGAAACAATTCTAACCACACTCTCTGTCCTTCATAATCTATCCCTAATGGCTGTGTTCCTGCTCCAGATCTCCAGTTAGACCAACTAAGCATTTTACTCAATGGAATAGTTTCACCAATACCCCATCCTGAAAATAAATCTTCTGAAGAAGTTAAAGTTATGTTAAGATCATTACCATCATTAAAATTAGGTCTTCTCATCATCCAGTACTTATCCCCTATTTTACCTGGAAAAACAACAACATCCTTATCACCAAAAATCATTCTTCCATTATCTTCGTCAGGTAAATATCCTTTTCTTTCAAATTTTTTAAAATCAGTAGTTGTAGCTAATCCTACTCTAGTTCTCCAATTTCCTTCTTCTTGACCTGGATTAGCAGTATATGTTATCAAATGATAAGGGCCAGATTCATCATTGATTAATTGTGATCTAGGGTCTTCAACACCGTATTCTTCTTTTTGACCTTCCCTATCCAAAACAATACCTTCCCTTAGAAATTTTTGACCTTCTAAATCACTTACAGCTAAACGAATATCAGATTTATCAACATGATCATTTTCTCCAAATGGTTCTCGTTTTGCAAACCTATATAACATCCTAATCACATTACCAAATCTAGCCACAGTAGGGTTATACGTACCAAATCCACCCTTTTCAGAATATTCTGGTTCTCCCTTCGGATCTAAAACAACACCCATTCTTCTCATTTTACCATTATCAAGTAATTAAAGTATTTAAGCTTTTTGTTTCTATCAAATCTTAAAACTTTTAATCACCATTTATTGGGTTTACAATATATTGGAAATACAATTATAGTACATAAAATATATAGGTTATACAATATAAACATTTAAATATCATGCTTAAAACCTTTAATCAATGACTAAAATAAAAACCCCTAGATTTTTCGATCTGAAATCTCTATTAACATTCCAAATACTCCATGAAATCAATAAAAAACCCCTTTGTGGTGATGAGTTAGCTGAGATCATAGGTAAGAGAAAATATGGTAAATTAACACCAGGAACAATATATCCTGCATTAAAAAAATTAAGAAATAACAAATTAGTTTCTTGTAAAATTGACGGTAGAAAAAAACTTTACAAGTTATCAAAAAAAGGAAAAAGTGAATATAAAATATCAAAAAGAATTATTAAGAAAATGTTAAGTTTCCTTTAACGTTTTTTCTTTGCAACCTTCTTTTTAACGGCCTTTTTCTTTTTCTTTCTTCCACCACGAGCCATCTTTGCTTCGCAAACATTACCTTTTCCATCAACATAATAAAGATACCCTGGTTTTCTATCAACCACGTTTTTTACAACTATTTTTCCCATTTTCACCTCCTTATTTTTATGATTTATCGACGAGATATGATAGATTTCAAACTATATAAACTTTCTTAATTTTTTAAATATAAAATTAAGCCCATCCATCTAAATCTTTAACTTCAAGATCTTCCTTTTGTTCAATGTTAAATTTCCTATCAAACTTTTCCTTGCATTTCTCTTCTTTAAAATAAGCTACATGGCTCGCTAATTTTGTAAACAATGTTTTTGCTAATTTTACTTTATTTTTCTCATTAATTTCTTTAGCATCACCTATACATCTCTTCATAATTTCAATGTTTTCACTTCTAGCCCTTTCTTCTATTTGTTTCTCTTCTTCATTAGTCAAGGAAATTTCTTCCCAAATTGGATAGCTACTTCCCTTCACAGTTCTTGGAAAACTCTTACTAAATACCATTAAATACACATGTAAAGAAAATATTTAAACGTTTTTAAAATAAAAAAAAGAAATAAAAAGCTGTTATGAGCTTCTATCCTAATAATTGTTTTATTTTTTCTATATTTTCAGCAACTTTAGTTCCCTTTTCAGTCAGACCAATTAATTTAATCCTACCTTTCTTTTCAAACTGAACTAACTTTGCTTTTTCCATCTCTTGTAAAATTTTAACAGCATGACTGTATGTACAATCGACTTCTTTCGCTAATACGCTACCATATCTATTCTTTCCGCCCCTTCTTAAGGCTACTAAAATCATAGCTGGTTTTTTTCTAAAAAATACTTCAAATATACTACTATCTGTTTTTGGCAATTTTGCTACCCCCTTCACCCCTCAAGCCTTAGATATGATATACCTATAGGCTTATAAATATTTCTTCTGATATATACCTTATAACATAACCAATAAACTTAAAACTGTTTTGTTTTAAACAGGCTCAACAACACTTTCTTCTTCGATAACAACATCAGTTAGTTCATCATGTCTATCTTTAAACCTATCTAAAGGTCCTCTAATTTTATCTAAATCTAATTCTCCTTTATCTTGATTATATTTAAAATCTGATGCAGTCATTACTCCACCTTCAATTGTTAATATACCTCTACCTTGTAAAGAAATACGATGTTTAGGATTTGATGTATCAAAGTGTTCTCCTAAATTATCTATCCCATTAAGTAAAAAAGCAGATTCTAAGTCATCATGAGTAAGATTATAATTGGCCCAGCCACTTACTACATAATGGACATTATTTTTACCATCATAAGCTAAAACCAATTTACCCCTATATCCATTAGAAAAATCCTCACTTTGTAATGGCCAACCTTCTCTATCTATACTGATGGCAAAAATTTGTACTTCATTTTTTGGGTGTGTTTCAAAACCTTTCATTTTTATCTCCTTCACCCCTTAAGTTATGGATAAATAAAATCATTAAATTTAAAACTGTTTTGTTTTCAGCAACTTTTTTATACTAATATTAGTTTATCATCTTATGTTATCATCCAAAGACTCAATTAAGTGGGAAAGATATAATTCTATGCTGGCTTACCAACTGACTAAATATTTCAGTGATAATAAAAAAGTATTAAGCAGTGATAATCATCTTGCTAAATTTAATTTAATGTCTAAATTAAAACAAAGTCTCCAAGGCTCTGCTTTCCTCAATACATCAAAAATACCTTCAGACATGGAGGGTGAAGTAGCTGTTTTTAGGTCTCTAAATATTTCACTTTTTGATTCAGAAGGTTCTTATTTATCACTTCTAGAAACTTGGCAATCTTTAAAATCTCAAAGTCAAAAAACTGCAGAAATAGAATCTTTATTAAAATCCAAAGAAAAACAAATATCTAGGGAATTACTTAGTTATCTTACTAAAAATATTCCCACAGCACTCAAGAAAAAAAGTATTTGGTCTTTTATTTTATCTCCATTTAAACAGTCTATTAGGTTACCGAGAGTAGAGGGGTCTTTTTCATTAGGTTTAGCAACAGCAATTGTTTTTATGATGATTTTATTTGCATCTTCAAGATCTTATTCACAAGTAGCTCAAGAACCATTTTTTTCAGATCAAACTAAAGAAGAAGCTTATCGTCATCTTGCAGTATTGCCTCAACAAATGGCAGACATATTTGAAAGAAATTCTGTATTTGCTTATCAAGCTGAAGCAGAGGCTACTTTTTTTCAAGGTTACGACCATACATCACAAGACGAACAAAGAATAAATTATATAGCAAATGAAATAAAAAAATGGTTAGATGAAAATAATATTTTTGACTCCCATGAATTATCAAAATTTGGTGTTTTAACTTTTGAGCAAGCAGTTGATTCTTTATCTAGACACATAAGAACTAATTTATCTCATGATTATAATGTTGCAACAAGGCTAAGGAATGAAGCAGAAGATTTTAATGGTGCTTCAAAATATGATCTTCAAGAAGATAGACCAAATAGAGTAAGAATTCGAGTACTTGGCATTCCAAAAGGTTATTATCATCTTGAACTTTATGATCGTCAAAGAAATGGAGATAGAGAAACTACAACAGAATTCTTTAGAGCAATACATTGTGAAGTGGATAGTAATGGGAACCTTGTTTTTAAAATTTATTTTAGAACAAGATATGCAGAAAGAGAAGAAGATTCTAATAAAGGATCATCCACAACAGTCCAATCAGCTACATTTACAATTATTCCAACGCCCTCAGCTGAGCCACAACCCCTACAACCCCCACAATTAAAAGGGCCACCAGTATAACACAAAGATAATTTTAAATAACTCTACTGATTTATTATCATATGCTTTCCTTTAAAGAAGCCAGAAAATGGCGATTGTACAATAAAATTCTTGTTATAAGATTAGCAAAATTCTTTGATGACAACAAAAGTGCATTAGAAAGCAATGATTATAATTTAGTTTATGAAGTTTTAACACAACAAAAAGACCAGTTAGCTAATTCAGCAGTTATTACTCGTGAAATTCCTTTAGATGAAGTTCCTTCAGCATTAATCTTTAGATATTTATTTGCTCAGGTTTTTGATTCAGAAGATTCTTATTTTAAATTATTAGAGCAATGGAGAAATTCAAATGAAAATCAAAAAATAACTTTAGAACTTGATATGGAAGATCGAGAAAAAGAAATTATTGCAAGAGTTCAACAACTTATTAAAAATTCAATGAGTTCAGATCCTCACGCTTCAAAAATTTCAAAGTTTTTACATTTCTTTACAAGAAAATCTACCTCCTTACCACCAGTAAGATCTACATTTTTAGGAACCCTTGCAACTTTTTCTTTGTTTTTACTCCTGACTATGTCTGCTTCTTTTGCAAATGCTCAAATAAGCCAAGAACCTTTTGTTTCTCAACCAACCCGAGAAGAAATGTATCACTATCTAATCCAATTACCCCAACAAGTTGCTTCTTTATTTAAAAATAATACTAATTTTACATCTACATCAGGTCAAACCTACAGGATAATAGATGATCATACCTTACCCTCTGCTGACGCCTTGTATGTTAAACAACACACTGAAGAGATAAATCGTTGGTTGGAAGAAAATGATATTCTTAATGTTGATGAATGGGCGAAGTTTATAAAATTACCATTTGAACAATCAATAGATTCCTTAAAAAATTATATTCAATCAGGAGTGGGTTCAAATTATGAAGTAAGATCACATATTACTAGAGAAGAACTCAATGTTCCAGGGGATGGGGAGTACGATGAAAACTCAAACATAGAATTTATGGGGTCTAAGATTTGGCCTTCAGTAAATAATTTTGTGAGAGAGTATAGGAGGCGCTATACCTCGGAAAAATTAGCTCAAACACGAGGAGTTTATCAAGAAAATGTTTCAGGGTTTTTCAGATCATTTGATTGTTACATAAATGCAATGGGCAATATTGTTTTTAATATAAGTTATGTATTAGAATACGAGGATATTGGAACCGTTCGCCAATCTTATTTTCGAGAGAAAAAAAACGTAGAATTAATTATCATTCCCCTCACATCAGAATTAGCACAAAGATAATTTTAAATAATCTCTTCTTTTCATATTTCTCATGTTAGAATTACAATTCATAAGAGAAAATTCAGATTTAGTAAAGAAAGATCTAGAAAGAAGAAAGGATCCTGAAAAAATAACTTTCGTAGATGAGTTACTAAAAAAAGATAAGTCTTCATTAAAACTTAAACAAGAAGTAGAATCTTTACGTCATAAAAGAAATAAAATTTCCCAAGAAATTAATAATAAAATGAAAAACAAAGAAGATGCAACTTCTTTAATTAAGGAAGCTAAAGAGTTTCCAAAAAAAATACAAGAATTAGAAGATAAAAAACAAAAACTAGATGAAAAAATTCATTTTTATTTATTAAGAATTCCTAATATTTTACATGAGTCAGTTCCTTATGGTAAAGATGATACACAAAATAAAGAAATAAAAAAACATGGAAAAATAAAAGATTCAAAAGATCTAATTGATCATGCTACTTTAATTGAAAATTTAAATCCTAAATCATTTACCAAAGCTTCAGAAGTTTCTGGAAAAGGTTTTTATTATTTATTTGATAAAATAGCATTATTAGAGAGGGCATTAATTAATTTTGCAATAGATAATCTAACAAAAAAAGATTATGCGTTATGTTCTCCTCCTTTAATGTTAAGACGTAAATCATACGAAGGTGTTACAGACTTAGCAGATTTTGAAGAAATGTTATACAAAGTAGAGGGTGAGGATTTACATTTAATTGCAACTTCAGAACATCCTATCGCAGCATTCTATCAAAATGAAACAATTAAAGAGTCAGATCTACCAATAAGATTAGTTGGATTTTCCCCATGTTTTAGAAAAGAGATTGGTTCTCATGGGGTAGATGAACGTGGTTTATTTAGAGTACATCAATTCAACAAAATTGAACAATTTATTTTTTGTAAGCCCCAAGATTCTTGGAAACTACATGAAGAATTATTAAAAAATGCAGAAGAGATTATGAAATTACTAGAGTTACCATATCATGTTGTTAATATCTGTACTGGTGATATTGGGATAGTAGCTTCAAAAAAATATGATATAGAAGCCTACATGCCTAGAGAAAAAGAGTATAAAGAAGTTGTTTCATGTAGTAATTGTACTTCATATCAGGCAGTAAGACTAAACATAAAATACCAAAAAGGTAATGATAAAGAATTTATACATACTTTAAATTCTACAGCAATTGCAACCTCTAGAATTTTAAGGGCTATTTTAGAAAATTATCAAAAGAAAGATGGTTCAATTGAAGTACCTAAGGTTTTACAGCCCTATACTGGCTTTAAAGAAATAAAAGTTTAGTTAATAATTTAAATAAAGAAATAAGTTATTCTTCTAATGTTTGGGAAAAAGGAGAGGCGAATAAAAGAATTAGAGGCACAATTAGAAGAGTTAGAAACCTTAAAAGCTAGAGAGTTAGAACGGTTACAAAATACTCTTCAAAGATCTAAATCTTCTTTTGATGAACAAGTAGCTTCACTAACTACTGAAAATGAGAGATTATCTCAAAGGTTAAATGAAATACTAGCAAGAAAAGATGATGCAGAAGAAATTGAAAAACAACTAATTGTTACTGAAAGAGAACTTTTCAATTTAGTACAACAGGAAAAGTTACGTACAACTCATATAGTCAATTCAATAAGAACTTTTTTAGGAACTCCTCCCCTTTCTGAATTACAAAATATACCTAATAATAACAATCAGGGATCAAGTTTAAAAAATTTCATAGTGCAATTAAAGTCTCAGAATTCTAACTCAGATCAAGTTTATGTAAATGACTCCGAAGTTCGAGACTTTTCCAACCTATCTGCAACATTACGAGATTTACCTGTAGCTTTGTTCAAACTTTTAGATCTTTTTAGAGAATTACAAGTATTAATTTCACAAGAGCTAACTGGATCAAATGATATTCTTCAAAAAATTGATGGATTCTCTGTTGCAGTGTTTAGGGAAATGAATTTTCTTAAGGAACGAGTAGATGTGGGTAACTTTGAAGAAAGATTACATGCGGAGTATGAGCGCCCTATTTTCGAAAAGATAAGTGAAGGGATAGCAACCGAACACGAAATAGATCAAGTTAACCAAGGAATTTCATATAACATAAGTGACTTGATACGCACTGTGGCGCAGTTAAGGAGAAGCACTCTACATCTTGCGAATAATTATGTCCATTTAATTGCCCCATACCTTCCAAATTTTGAACCATTTTTACAATCTCTAGTCGAATCAGTGGAACAATTATATGCTAAGATTATAGGTCGGATAAATCAAAATGAAGAACTAGCTAAAAAATTAGTTGGGATGGAAGATAATGCTATCAAAGAGATCAGAGAAGCCACTGGCGCATTTATACAATCTGATGCTGACAAGTTTGGAACTGCACTCTCAGAAGCTTCTAAAAGAATTAAATAATCCAAAACTATTAAAAATAAGTTCATATTTATTAAAAAACATGGTAAACGAAGAAGAAAAAGTAGGAGATATCTATAATCAGGAAAACTTGGAAGACTTAGAAGAGAACGACGAGATAAGTGAAGCTGAAGAAGGATTTATGCAAGGTTATGAGGGAAATATCAAAGACCCTGAAAAATGTGTAACTTGTGGTAAACTCTTAGAATGTGATCATTTTATAGAAAAAGAAATTGAAGGTGTCGTACATAAATTCTGCAATGATAAGTGTGCAGATGATTATGATGAAAAATGAAAGTTCTAGCTGCTGGGGATATTCACGGGGATAAATCATTAGTTGTGAATCTAGCAGATAAAGCAGAAAAAGAAAATGTTAAATTAGTGATCCTTTGTGGCGATGTAACTGCAGATGAAGAAGACACTTCAGGTTTAATTGGGCCATTTCTTAAAAAAAATAAAAAAGTTTTACTCTTGCCAGGAAATCATGACACTTTAGCCACTACAGATTTTATGGCAGAATTTTATGGCATTAAGAATATCCATGGTTATTCTGTGAGGTATGAAGAAGTTGGTTTATTTGGTTGTGGACTGGCCAACATCGGTCTCAACCAATTATCTGAAGATGAAATTTTCTCAACTTTAAAACAGGCACATTCAAGAATTAAATATCTTAAAAGAAAAATTATGGTTACCCATGTGCATCCTGCCCAAACTAAAATGGAAAAACTAAGTGATTTTGTTAAAGGTTCAAAGGGTGTAACAAGAGCAATTAAAGAATTAAAACCAGATGTTTTATTTTGTTCTCATATTCATGAAGCTGAAGGTTTAGAAGAAAAAATAGGTTCTACTCGTGTTATTAATGTAGGCAGGGAAGGAAAAGTTCTAGATATTTAAACAATAACACTTAAAAATAGTTCTTTAACATATACTTCAAATGACTCAATTAATTATCACTGAAAAACCATCACAATCTAAAAAGATAGCAGAAGCGCTAGCAGACACTAAACCAACCCCTCAAAAAGTAGGTAAAGTAACTTATTTTGAATTAACACACAAAGGAAAAGAAATTTTAGTTGGTTGTGCTGTTGGTCATTTATTCAATTTAAAAGATACTAGTAAGGGCTGGAACTATCCAACTTTTGAATACACATGGCTACCTTCTTATGAAATTTCAAAAGCTTCAGATTATACTAAGGCTTATGTAAATGTTTTAAAAAAACTAGCAAAGAGATCTGATGAATTTGTGGTTGCTTGCGATTATGATCTAGAAGGTAGTTTAATTGGTTATAATGTTTTAAGATTCATTGCTAACAAAAAAGACGGCAAAAGAATGAAATTCTCCACCTTAACTAAAGATGAATTAATCGAATCATACGCCAAGGCTTCAAAACATCTCGACTTTCCATTAATTGAATCGGGAGAAACTCGTCATATTGTTGATTGGATTTATGGTATTAATGTTTCAAGAGCATTAACCTTATCCATAAAAAATGCAACACAAAGATTCAAAATTATGTCTTCAGGACGAGTTCAAGGTCCAACTTTAAAATTGTTAGCAGTAAGAGAAAAAGAAATTAAGAAATTTAAACCCAAACCTTATTGGGAACTAAATCTAATAAACGATGTAGAAGCTTCCCACAAAAATGGTAAATTCTGGAAGGAAGCCCAAGTTAAAAAAATCCACGATAAAATAAAAAAAGAAAAATCTGGAATTATTTCTAAAATAACTAAAAAAGAGTTTTTTCAAGCACCACCAAATCCTTTTGATTTAACTTCATTACAATTAGAATCTTATAAATTATTTAGAATATCTCCTAAACAGACTTTAGATGTTGCTCAACAACTTTATACTAAAGCATACATTTCATATCCTAGAACTTCATCCAATCAATTACCTGAATCATTAAATTATAAAAAAATCTTAAAAGAATTATCAAAACAACCTGATTACAAAGAATTAGTTAAATTATTATTAGCTAAATCTACTTTAACGCCTAATAATGGAAAAAAACAAGATCCAGCACATCCAGCAATTCATCCAACTGGGGAAATTCCTAAATCTCTAACAGATTCACAAAAAAAGGTTTATGATTTAATTGTAAAAAGAACTCTAGCTTCTTTTGGTGAACAAGCTAAAAGAGAAACACTCCATTTAGAAATAGATGTTAAAAAAGAAATATTTATTGCCACAGGTACAACAACATTAGAAAAAGGATGGCATATCTTTTATGATCCTTATGTTAAACAAAAAGAAATTGAGTTACCTAAATTAGATGAAGGAGATAAAATAAAAATTAAAAAAATCTCTTTAGATAAAAAAGAAACCCAACCACCAAGACGCTACACTCCTGCCTCTGTTATAAAAGAATTAGAAAAAGAAAATCTAGGTACAAAAGCAACACGTGCAGCCATTCTAGAATCATTATATGCTAGAAATTATATCGTTGAACAATCAATTGAGGTAACAACACTTGGTTTAGAAACAGTAGACACTCTAGAGAAATATTGTCCAGAAATTCTAGACTCTAATTTTACTAAAAATTTAGAAAGTAATATGGAATTAATTCGTGAAGAAAAATACTCCAAAGAAAAAGCAATTGATGAAGCTAAAGTGGATTTAACAAAAATCCTAAAAAAATTTAGAAAACATGAAATGGAAATAGGAAAAGCACTAGAAAAGGCCAACACAAAAACTATGGATATAGCCTCAATTGTTGGTGAATGTGAAAAATGTGGTAAAAATTTAAGAGTTTTATACACAAAAAAATTCAAATCTTATTTTGTAGCTTGTTCAGGTTATCCAAAATGTAGAAATACTTATTCCTTGCCTCAAGGCCTTCCAAAACCAGCAGGAAATAAATGTAAGGAATGTAACTTCCCTACTGTAAAAATAATTAGAAAAGGAAAAAGACCTTTTGATTATTGTATAAATAAAGAATGCCCCATCAAAAAAGAATGGGTTGAAAAAATGGAAAAAGAATCTAAAGAGTCTGCTAAAAATAAAGATTCTGTTGAAACTAAAGAACCCACTAAATCTGAAAAGCCTACTAAGGCTAAGAAGTCTGCAAAAACTAAAAAACCAACCAAAGCTAAAAAGACTACTAAAACTAAAAAAACCACTAAAAAATAATTCCTTTTTCTTCTATCTTAAAACTAATTTCTTTCTCATCATCT